>ERZ1024431.13-NODE-13-length-46060-cov-15.130681_pt1 | contig 46060 bp, 61 predicted proteins | sample MGYA00520782_ERZ1024431 | MGnify/ENA primary metagenome ERZ1024431 (study PRJEB33242, sample SAMEA3444288) | Homo sapiens | biome: Host associated; feature: Gastrointestinal tract; material: Stool | place: Uganda | collected 2011-01-01 ...
AGAACACAATGAACAACAACACCAGAGACCTTCTGGAAAATCAGAACAGCAACACAAGAGCAATCCTTGACTTCCTGACGAACGATAAGATTGCAACATTGCAGGCAGAGAACTCTGATCTGAAGCGTGCTGCATCTCAGGATCGCCAGTCCGCGCTGATTGTAACTGAAATGAATGCACAGACGCAGCGATTAATCAATTCAATCAACCCGGCTCCGATTCCTGCATTCCAGGTTCCAGCTCCATATGCGTACGCAGGATGTAGCACATATGGTAATGGTTGTTGCTAAGTAACTCACCCTTAGAGGTTGACTAATTCTAAGAGGTGGGTTACGGCTCACCTCTTATTGATTGAGAGGTAAAAAATATGGCATGTAAGAATGTTTGTAAGCTCTGTAATCACCTTGTTCTGTCTACTGCAATTGCATTCACAGGTGGAAATCTTGTGGTTACTATCCCGGAAGGAAGCTACAATAATGGAGAAAAATACTGCATTGTTTTAGCACAGTCCATTCCAAATACAACCACAATTACCGCCCCAGTGATGATTCAGATAGGAACAGGAACAACTTTATATCCGTTGGAGAATCGTTGTTGTGCACAGGTAACAGCATGTGGCGTAAGAACCAGAACAAAATATGCAACCAGAGTTGCAACAAGTGCTACTGGTGGAGCGTTCAAAATGTTAGGAAACCCGGCATGTAGTCCGAACAATAATCTGACTGCAATCAATGGTACAGCCCCAACAGCAGAAAATGTTGTACAGGCTGTGAAGAGGGGAGGTATCGTGAATGCATAAGACAGCAATGGAAATGGGAAAATGGGCTATGGAAAAAGCCAAGGCACATGGCTTCGATAATCTCAGTCCTCAAGATTGGGACGATTTGAAAGATTGCATGGAAGCAGTAAAATGTGCGATTTGCGCTGATAAAGATTATCGCATTGTGGAAGTTATGGATGAATGCGAACAGGAAGAAAAATATCTTGGACGCATGGGATATGACCGTTACCGCTATTCAAATGGGCGTTTCGCTCCAAATGGTAGGGGAACTAGAAAAGGTTATAGACCATATCTGTATATGCAGGATGATGACTGGATGGATGAGTATTTAAACAATCCAGAATTCGAGCGCAATATTTACCGCATGGGATATCATCCAGACCGTAGTGATATGGAAATGGATGACATGAATCTGAAGAAATCCAGATATGGCGAATCCTATGATAGATACGATGAGAATCGTAGGCACTATCATGATTCTAAAGACACGGAATCCAAAAGAAAAATGGATGATTCCATGAAGGAGTACACATCTGACATTATCCGTAATCTCACGGAAATGTGGTCTGATGCAGATGCGACGCTCAGACAGTCAATGAAAACTGACCTGACCAGACTTGTACAGCAGATGAACTAGAGAAATAAATCAATTAAGCCCTTGTCGCAAATTAATGCGGCAGGGGTTTTTTTGTAGAAAGGATGGTGATAAACCATGCTACGACAATTCTACATGAATGGGGATTTATGGAGAGTACAGTTTGTTCCATCACAAGCTGATGTTTTAATTGACCGCACAGGAAGCAGAACACTTGGAGTATCGGATTATTCCACCCATATTATTTCGATTGCGAACAACCTACATGGAGAACTTTTGAACCGTGTATTCATCCATGAGTTAGGACATTGTGTGATGTTCAGCTATGGTTTACTGCCAGAGCTTCACCGTATGGTTAAGAAACGATATTGGGTTGATGCAGAAGAATTTTTGTGCAATATTCTGGCAGACTACAGCCATTTCGTGATTGGCACGGCCAGAGATATTTTGGGAAACCAATTCACATATGTAGACCCTGTTGGAGCAGAAAGGATGATTGCATGAGAGTATTAAGATTTATTGTAAATAATCAAAGAATTTATCCAGATCCCAAGTGTGATTTCTCTGGACTGGTAAAGGGCACGACTGGATATCTTAAAGCATTGTTTATCTTTTCACCAGAGTGGAACGGATGTAAAACAGCTGCTTCATTTTGGAGAATGGAAAGAGAATACCCAGTAATACTGAAAAACAATCAATGTGAAATTCCGCCAGAAGCCCTTACTTGGGATTATTTTTCTGTATCTGTCACCGGAGTGAAAGATAACGGAAAATACATTATAACTACTGGTAAAACCAAAGTATCACAGAGGGGGTAGAACATGGCAACAGCACTTGATTTACTTATGAGCACAAAAGAAGATGTTAATTTGCTTTCTGAAGAATCCGATATATGCACAATTGATGCTAAGACAAGGGTTATTTTCGTGCCCTCTACAATCGTAGTTGGTGGAGTACAATCTGACAAGAATGCAGAACGTATTAAATTTTCATGTCCCAAAATTGTAGGAGATAATCTTGATTTATCCAAATTTTCAGTCAGAATTAACTTCGAAAACGTAAGCAGTGTGGATTTTAATGTTTCTATCAAAGACCAATACATTTGCGATGATGTAGCTGTAGATGGCGAAAATGTAACTTTTTCTTGGTTGATTGGAAGAAATGCAGCAAGGTATATGGGAACGGTACGTTTTATTGTTTGCGCTGTTAAAACGGATTCCGATTCAAATATTAGTGTTGAATGGAATACCACAATAGCGGAAGTACCAGTGCTAGAGGGTATCGAGATTGATCAACCACAGATAGGACAGGAAGAAAAAGATGTTATAAATCAGCTTTTGGAGCTTACTAAAAACACATCTGCGGAAGCTATTCAAAATGTAAATTCCGCAAAAGAACAAGCTATTAAGGACATCCAGAGTGTATCACAGCCAGACACTACATTGACTATAGAAGGTGGGCTTGCAGAAGCAAAAGCAACGGGAGAAGCTATTGGTTCGCTAAAGGAAGATATAGTTCACAGGACATCATCTGTAATTGCACAGCTTAACATGGTAGACGGTGCGGTACTAAAAAAGGATGGCAGAACAGAAAAAAATGAATCTTGGGCAACATCTAATATGATTGATGTTAATGGTTGCAAATATATAAGAGTAAAAGGGTTGTTTAATAACTTGTCAGAACAATCTATTTATACGCATATAGTGTTTTACACATACGATGAAATTAGTCCGGATAACAAAGTATCAAGTGTTACATTAGCAAAAGATGAAATGAAGACAGTTGACATAATATTAGAAATTCCTAGTGGAGCGAATTACTTTGCTATATGTGACTCTGTAGCAAACAAGGGTAGTGTTAGTGTTGAAAAATATTACGAAAGTCTTGTATTATCTGACTTATCAAACTTAATTGACTTAACATCTGTTATACTCAACAAAGATTTTGAAGTAAATGGATTGTCATTAAGCTTTGACAATAATGTTGTAACTTTTAATGGTACACTAACAGAAAATTCTACATTTTTGCTTTATTGTTCAAGTGAACAGTGGCTGATTAAAAATGGTGGTGAGTACATTGTAGATTTTAAGCCGATGAGCGACACTGAAAATGTGTATTTACAGATATTTAATAATGGAACTGACAATGAGCTGCTTAACGAGCAGAAAGTTGATAAGCAACTTATAACCATTCCAAATAACGCAGAAAATGTATTTATCCGTTTTATTGCAATTGCGGGAACATATAATAACGTAAAATATCATTTTTCCGTGAAAAGAAAAGTAGATTGTTATTCAAATTCTTATATTAGTACTGCAAAAGAATTATATGACTTTTTTAAAAATCCTAAACCATTTACAAAATTGTATCTTGAGCCAAAAGAATATGACTTATATACAGGCTTATCCGAAAATGACATAGCTAACAATATAAAATTTAGTGTAGATAATTTCTTGCATGATGTTATTATATATGGCAATAATGCAAAAATTACCTTAAATATTCCGGGTGAGATTCTCAATGAAAAAGCAGAAATATGTAACACATATTCTGCCTTAAATGTATGTGGGAATATTGAAGTTAATAATGTAGAGTTAGAATGTAAAAACACAAGGTATACATTGCATGAAGAAAGTCTTGAAGTACCTACATGGTTCAATACAGTACATAAATATAATAATTGTAAATTTGTTTACCTTGGATATGACTATCCTACTGTAAATGCAAATACAATTGGTTGTGGATTTTCAAAAGGACAAATTGTTGAATTTGTAAATTGTGAATTTGAAAACGAAACACAATCAGATTATACATTCTATGTACACGGTAGAGATTTTAATATATCAAGACTTGCCTTTATTGATTGTATATTTAATAAGCGTGAAAATGCTTTTTCAATAGGACTTTCTCAATATACAGGAAATGGAAAAAAGTCCAATGTCTTGATAAACAATTCTTATATTGGTAAGGTTAAGCTATTTACACAGGCTAATGGGCTGAAAGCAAATCAGTGGGCAGTAAGTGCAATAAACTCATATATCACTCAATTAATGATAGATGAAAGTACAGAACTATTGTATCCACCTAAAACTATTAACACAATTAGTGGAACAATTAACTAAAGAGGGCTTTAGTTAAGCAACCAAATTTAAGAAAGAGAGGAAATATGAGAGGATTAGTCCGTCAAAAGCAAAAGGTATATTGGTCACGAATTACTGAAAAAACACAAGGATTAGACCGTATTAAAGTTTATGAGAAACCAGTTCTATACTCTTTTTCTGTATCATCTACAGCCGGAACACCAGAAGAAATTGCAGCCGGAATAGTGCCAGATTATGACAGATACATTACAAGCTTTAATCGAAATTTCCATCCACAGGAAGCGGACATATTTTGGATAGATAGAATTCCACAAATAAGCGAGGATGGAAGCCTTATTTTGGACGAAGATGGAGAACCTACAGTATTGCCAGATTACACGCTAAAGAAGATTTTAGACACACAAAAAGGCAATATTGCCAGATACGGAATTTCTAAAAGAGGAAACGAAAATGGGTAAGACAATAAAGTGTACCTTATCACAGAAATCAATCCAAAAAGCCATCAACAAATTAAAAGCTTACCAAAATGAGCTACAGAGGAAAAATGAGATTTTTGTAAAACGATTGGCTGAAATCGGGTTGGATGTTATTCAAACGACCATGGAGTCAATCTCGGATGAAGAAAAAGGTTCTTACTATACAGAAATCATCAACGATCAAAACGGAAATATAGTCGGGGCTTCTGTTAGACTATCTGGTGAAAAAGTGTTGTTCATTGAATTTTCAGCAGGAATAACATACGGTACAAATGATTATCCTTTATCTAGCGGAAGTTCTTACGGAATGGGAACATATCCTTCCAAAAAAGAAAAATCAGACTGGGACAATCCAAACGGCTGGTGGTACACAGATAAAAGCGGACGGCCGCACCATTCATATGGAAATAGAGCGTATATGCCTATGTATCACGCAGAACAAGCCGTTATTATTGCTGTTCGTAAAATTGCCAAAGAAGTGTTCTCTTCTTAAAGAAGATACCATAATATACTGAAAGATACTAAACAATTATGTTATCATTACAGTGTTAAATTGTAGCATAAAATGCAATGCGTTCACTATGAAGGTGTGCGCATTTTTTATTGTGAGGTGACAGATATGCCAGACACAATAGAATCTCCTGTACTGGAAGTTTTTTCAAAATGGGGAGCTGCTGTTTCTAAGGTTACTGGCGCAGACAATTATTCCATGGATGGGAGTGAAACAAATGCTTCCGGCAAAAAGGCATATGCACAGCTTTATATGCTCGGAAATCCAACTACGAAAGGTGACCTTGAAGGGGATGAATGCGCAACAATGCCATCATTTCAAGTAAATTGTTTCACATCTGGTAGCAAAGCATTAACCAGATTGTATGAATTGGACAAGATAAGTCACAAAGCTATGGTGAGCATGGGATTCCACCGCACATACGGACCGGAGCCTATGTTTTTTGGTGACAGTGGAATCAAAAAGCTTGTAAGCCGATACAGCCGAATATATACAGGAACCTTATTAGATTAGGAGCAGAAATGCTTCTATTTTTTTACCAAAAAATATGAAAGGAGAATGCCGAATGAAAGCAGATAAATTACTTTGGCTGAAAGCAGCAGGAATTAGAGCCGTAAAAACAGTCGCACAAACAGCAATAGCAACCATTGGAACCGCAACTGTAATCGGCAGTGTCGACTGGAAAATGGTTTTATCCGCATCTTTACTTTCCGGCTTTTTATCACTGCTTACATCTGTAGCAGGATTACCAGAACTGAAAACAGACAAAGAAGAGTAGAAAGGCGGTGATCCGCTATCTCCCGGCACAGGGTTACGTGCATAAAACTTGAATTAAAGAAAGGAGCCTATCAAAATGGCAGATTTAACAACACTTGGCGTAACTTTTCATTACGGTGTTGAAACCGCTAAAGGAACAAAGCCAACTGCATTCACATGGTTAAAAAGATGTAGTTCCATCGGTGGAATTTCTCTTGAAACAGAGCAGATTGACGTATCCGCACTCGAAGACTTCATTACACAGTATGCGTCCGGTAGACAGGATACTGGTGGTACTTGGGATGTAACCTTCAATCTTAACGCTGATGTTATCACGGCACTAAAGAAGCTTATGACTGATGCGGCAACAGGAAAGTCAAAAGGATTTAGAGTTTGGTTTGAAGTTGTATTTCCAGACCTCGCTGATGCATTCTTTGTTATCGCAGACCCTGGAAAAAATATTCCATTGTCTGATATTGGACAGAATGAAGCAGCAACAATTCCGCTGTCCCTCATTATTCAAGAGTATAAAGGCCTTGATACAAAAGTTGTTTCTGACGAACTTACGCAGGCTTTAGATACCGCAAAAGCAGTAGCAGATTCCACAGGTGCAATGACACTTAACTAAAAAACATGTCGGGAGGATTATAAAATGGTAACTTTTAATGTACACGGAAAAGAGTATAAGGTTGTATTTGGATATGGACTTCTTACAAAAACAGATGTGCTGGACAAGGTACAGGGAATTACAGACGGAAAAGAGAGAAGCCTTCAGAAGATGATTTCTCTTCTTCCGGAACTGCTTCTTGCCGGACTTCAAAAGAAGCACAAGGATGAGTTTGGGTATGAAAGTGATTCTGAAAAAAAAGCTGTTCTTGATAAAGTCTGTGACCTTTTGGATGATTACGAAGATGAAGGAACCGAGGAAAATCCTAAAAGCGGATTTGATTTATACCAACTTCTTGATAAAGAATTGGAGAAAAATGGTTTTTTATCCGGTCTGCTGAATGCAGTAGCAGAAGCACAGGCAGTAGAGAAGAATGCAACGAAGCTCCCACAGGATCACAAAAAGAAAAATTAACTTTTCGAGAAGTTGTTTACCAAGAGATTCTTCCTTTATACCTCTCTATTGGTGTATCTAAAGAAGAATTTATGGATTCTACCCCAACAGAGTTAAAGCCTTATCTCGAAGCTGAAAAGATACGGCAAAAGAGAAAAGACACTGAGCTTTGGCAAGCGGGCATTTATGAAACATCAGCCACATTCACAGCTGTTGCAAATGCTTTAATGGGAAAAAAATCCAAGGCAGAGTATTTGAAGAAACCTTTGCTCGAATCAGCAGAGGAAGAAAAGCGTAAACAGGAAGGTATACTTTCCGAAGAAGAAAAGAAAAAACAGAGAAACGCACTTTTGGCAAGCTTGCAACTCATGCAGGCAAACTTTGAGCTTAACCATGAAAAGGGCAGGCAGGATGAATAAGTCTTGTCTGCCCTTTATTTTTTTGTAAAAAAGGAGGGATAAATAAAATGGCTGACAATACCATTGATACCCTTGATATACAAATTAGCAGTAGTACAGAAAAAGCAGTACGTGCGCTGACTAATCTTTCAAATAAACTCACAGAAGTTAATTCCGCATTAAGCGGAGTAAATACAAACGGACTGCGTAGTTGTGTAAAGGAACTTGGAAAACTAAAAGAACTTGATGTTGGGAAAATGACAAGCATTTCTAATGGAATTGGAAAATTCTCAAATTCCATAAAGACAATGGGTGGAGTAGATTATAAAGGTTCTGGACTGAATGCAGTTATCAACTCAATCAACAGGCTTAGCCAGGTTGATGTTAGCGGATTTGACTCTGGAAAACTCGGAGAAATAATCCATCAATTAAGCAATTTATCAGAGATTCCAGATGTATCTACCAGTGTTAATCGTTTTGTTAATTCAATGGCTAGATTAGCCAATTCTGGTGAATATATTGCAAATGTATCAGCTGAATTACCTGGACTTGGAAGTAACCTTAAATTAATTGCAGAGAGTTTTACGAGCGTTGGTGATATATCTGAACCTGTGAATAGATTTGTTCAGTCCATTGCACAATTGGCAAGTTCTGGAAATAAAATCGGACAAACTTCAAGCCAACTTGGAACACTTGCAAAGGAAGTGTTAGCTTTCTTTGATGTGATGAAAACTGCGCCTAAAATCAGCGAGAATACCATCCGCATGACGGAAGCGCTGGCAAAGTTGGCTAATGCCGGAGGAAAGGTTAATTCCGCTACAAATTCCATGGCAAACTCATTTTCAAGGCTTTCTTCTGCTTCAAGTGGTTTAAGCAGAATTGGAGGGAAAATTAGTTCAGTAATAAGAGGTGCAAGTTTTAGCCTATCCAGTTTTGGAAATACAGCCGAAAAAGCCTCAAAAAAAGCGGGAAATCTTACATCACAAATTGCAAGTTTATACTTTAAGTTTTTTGCATTAAAAAGAATAATAACAGCTGTATGGAAATCAATATCTTCCGCATCTGATTATGTTGAAACATTGAACTATTTCAATTCTGCATTCGACCAGGTTACAGATGGATTGGATGTGAGCAAATGGAAAGAAGTTGGTGCTAAATCAGCAGAAGAATATATTGGTTCATTCGAAAAAAGAACAAAAGAATTAACCAAAAAAATGACTGGATTTGAGATTTCAGACGCAGGCGATATGACACGTATATCTGGTGGCAGTCTAGGTCTTAATCCAAACGACACCATGAATTATCAAGCTACTTATGCGCAGATGGCATCATCAATGGGGGCAACAGCAGATGCATCAACTAAGGTTTCACAAGCTTTAACAGAAATCGGAGCAGACCTTGCTTCTGTAAAAAATCTTGAATTCAACGATGTTTGGAACGATATGGCTTCCGGAATAACTGGAATGAGCAGGGCACTTGATAAATATGGTATTAATATCCGTGTAGCAAATTTACAACAGGAACTTTATAACCTTGGAATTGACGCTACTGTATCAAGTCTAAGCCAGTCAGATAAAGCTATATTAAGAACAATTACAATATTAAATAGTTCTAAATATGCATGGGCTGATTTGGCTTCAACAATTAATCAACCAGCCAACCAGGTTCGTATGTTGAAATCTAATTTTGAAGCACTTGGCAGAAGTATCGGAACATTGTTTCTCCCTATTGTTGCAAAAGTACTTCCATATATTAACGGTCTTGTTATGGCTTTGGAAAGAGCTTTTTCTTGGCTTGCAAAACTACTCGGTATTAAACTGTCAGATTATGTGTCTTCAACTGGAAAAGCTTCAGTTGACATGGGGGATATTGCAGACAGCACAAACGATACCGCTTCTGGATTAGATAATGCAAACGACAATGCAAAGAAATTGCAAAAAACTCTTTCTGTACTTCCATTTGATGAATTAAATCAGCTTAATGATAATAAAAATTCCGATACAAGCGGAACATCTGGAAACACAGGAGGGTTGAGTACACATATACCAGAGTTAGATGATGCTCTTGATAAGGCACTATCTGAGTATCAAAAAGCATGGGACGAAGCATTTTCAAATGTCGAAAATAAAGCGCAATCCGTATCAGATAAAATCGTCAAAGCATTTAAAAATATAAGAAAAGCAGCTAAACCAACCACAGAATCAATCAAGAAACTATACAGCGAAGGACTTAGCAAACTTGGAAACTTCTCCATTACAGCGTTGAAAGATTTGTGGAACAATTATCTGAAACCAATTGGATTATGGATGCTATCTGATAATTCCGGGCTTCCGCGGTTCTTTGCAATTACAAATGATTTATTGAACAAAATCAATTGGAGCAAACTGAATAGTTCACTTTCAAGCTTCTTTACAATGCTTCAAAAACCAACACAGTTTGTTTGGACTGGCCTCATGGACTTTTATGAGAAATTCTTAGTGCCGGTAGGTGCATGGACGATGAATAGCGCAATCCCGGAACTCGTTGACGCATTAACAAATTTCGGAAATAACATTCATTGGGACGAACTTAATTCGGCATTGAAGAATTTCTGGGATGCACTTGCACCATTCGCACAGAACGTTGGACAGGGAATTGTTGACTTCTTTAAAGACTTACTGGACGTTGGAGAAAACTTTATCAATACAACCGTTCCAGGTGGATTAAATTCCATTGCTGATGCAATTAAAAACATTAGCCCAGAGACTGCACAGGCAATAGGAAGAGGGCTCGGACAAATTTCAGTGGCAATTCTTGGATTTAAAGGGCTAACATTCATTGGTGGAATTATTGGAAAAGATAGTCCATTGGGAAAGGGGCTTGCATTACTTTCGAAACATCCATATGCCACAATGGCGCTTGGATTAGCAGGAATTGTTACCGCACTTGATAATTTTGGTATTATTGATGTTGACTGGGATTGGATTTGGGGCAGTATTGACCGAGTAAAAACCTCAATCCAGAATTTCATTGATAAGGTGGATTGGGACGCTGTTGGAAAAGCACTTGGCAATCTTTGGTCAGCATTTCAGCCATTTACAGAGGGATTTGCAGATGCGTTGATTACCGGGCTTGAAGGAATAATTAATATCGGAGCGGACTTAATCAATGGTATTGCAAATGCAATTAATTGGCTTGCAGAAAAGTTGAGCGGTGTTGATCCAGAGTTTATAAAACAAGTCGGTAGTGCGTTAGGGACTTTATTTGCAATAAAAATTGCAAAAGATATTGTTTCAAAAATCTTTTCCTTTGCAAGTGGAATTTGTTCTATAGCAACAAAGTTGTTGAACTTCCCTGCTGAAACGGCATCTAATCTTCCAGATCTCATCGGAAAAATTGGCAGTTCAGCGGAAAAATCAAGTGGTGGTTTTGATTCTCTTGCTAAAGCACTTGGCCCTCTTGTAGGCGAAGCTGGACTTATTGTGGCAGTAGGAGCAGCTGCAACAGTAGCAACCTCTCAATTGGCTGGTCTTGTTGAAACCATGCAAGGCGGTAATGGTGTTGGAACCACATTCGGCAATACCATGAATAATTTTATTCAGACCTTGCAGAGAAGGGGAGATATCCTTTCGGGATCAGCCGAGGAAATATGGCAGTTGAAAGAAAGCCTGGAACAGGAAGGAATGACCGCCGAGGATAAGGCAAAAGCAACACAACAATTGATTGACAAGTTAGGAGAAATGGGGATTACATCTGACCAGGCAGAGCGGGCATTTGCCTCTTTGTATCAACAGCAGCTTATTTCAGAGGATATGTTCAATGTTTTGTCTGGCGCAATAAAAAATCTGGACGATACCACTACTAATATAGCTGGTTCTATTGATTTAAGCAAACATTCTGTAGATGATTTGGCTGGTGTGCTTCCAAAGCTCACAACTCAATTAAATTTGAGCGCTGACCAACAAACAGCGCTTGACACTGCACTGTACGATATGCCGAATGCGAGCGGAACCGCACAAGGGGCATTTGAAAATGTAATGGCGGTAGCAAAGGAAATGGGATTAAATACAGAGTCTGTAGCCAAGATTTTTGCGCAAGTATTCCCAGATTCCGTGAAAGAGATGGAAACTAAGACGAAAACCTCTATCAACAGTACAAATACTTTTGTAAAAACCGGAATGGGAAGCATATCCAAAGCTACAGGAACTGCAATGTCTGGAATTCAAACAGCAACTGAGAAAGCTATGTCTGCTGCACAGACAAAAGTAAAAACTGCCACTGACAATATTAGTTCTGATTCCGAAACAAACTGGGGAAATTCCGCAAATGCAGTATCGACAGCTCTCGGAACCATGGACACCGATACCAAAGATGTAATGGGTAAAGTTATGACAACTATTCAAAGTTATTGGTCTTCTGTCCTTATCAATACAAACCAGATTTGGGAAAAGGCTTCTGGAAAAGTTGACACGGAAACTGGAAAAATGAAAACCTACACAGAATCTAATTTGTCTGGGATTTCGGATAAAATTAAAAGGCTATTTAATGTTAATCTTACATCAATTGGTCGGGAAACTGCTCAATCATTCGCTGATGGCATGAAACAAGTACATTTACCAACTTTGACTTATTATATTTCAGAATGGAGAAAACATGATCTTGGCGGTGGAAGAACCAGTTCTACACCAGTTTACAAGCCTAATTGGTACGCCAAAGGTGGTCTTTTCAATGGTGCACAGGTAATTGGTATCGGTGAAGCCGGTTCCGAAGCCGTTCTTCCTCTGGAAAATCCACGAACCATGAAGAAGATTGCAGACAGCATTGTTTCCAGTTCAGACGGAAGCATGGGACTTACAAAAGAAGAAATGACAAAAGCAGTAGCGCAGGGCGTTGCAATGGCAATGAGTATGAACAGCGGGAACAAGAATCCGCAGTACATTATGAACAGTATTATCCTGGACGGAAGTGAGATCGCAAAAGCCGTGACAAAAGCCCAGAATGACACGGATAGCCGTTTCAAACCATCTCCGGCATATTGATTTTTGACTGATTGTGTGGTATAATTACTTCAATGAAGAAGTACACACGGTCTTGATTTTTGAGCCGCTAAGAAGAAATTAATATTTCTCGATTTTGAGGAATTTTTATCTTACTTGGCGGCTCTTTTTTATTTTATCCATCAATATAAGGAGGAATGGAGAATGTTGGTAGAAGTTATGATGATTGGAAAAGTAGAAACCAGTATTGTAACAAGCCTAGATATTGCGGAGACATTTGGGAAAGAACATAAAAGGGTTTTGCAAGATATAAGAGAACTTGAATGCAGTGAGGATTTTAGAAGGCACAATTTCGTGCAGTCCTCTTACGTCAATTGTCAAAATAAGAAACAGCCAATGTACTATGTAACCAGAGATGGATTTACACTTTTAGCTATGGGCTATACTGGCGAAAAAGCAATGAAATTCAAAGAGGGCTATATTCGGCAGTTCAATGCAATGGAAAAGCTCCTTATTGGAAAAATCAAAGAACGTGAAAAAGGAATTGCAGTAAGGCAAGCGTTTACCAAGGCAATTCAACAATCTTCTGAAAATGAAAGAATGCACGGACATGCCTATTCTACATATACGGACGTTATTTACAAGTCCATATTTGGTAAAAACGCCAAGCGGCTGAGAGAAGATTTTGGAATCTCCAGAAAAGAAAATATGAGAGATTGTTTTTCGGAAGAAGATCTTGTGAAAATACAAAATGCTGAAATGCTTGTAAGTGCGTTGGTCGGATATGGCTGGGGGTATAACGAAATTAAAGAATTTATTCTGAATAAAGGAATTAATAAAATTGCCGCATGATTTTGAATTTTTAGACAGCCCGCATTTAAAATGAGGTCTGGAAAGGTTCAATTTAAAATAGAACCTTACAATGGGGAGGGAAAGCAAAAATGTCATATAAAAATTATTGCGTTGTAAGCAAAGAAGTGCTTCATAATAGAAATATTTCCCTTGAAGCAAAGGGAATATACGCTTTAATGATGAGTGTTGACAAAGATAATTTTAATGTAAAGGAATTATATGACCTTTCAAAAGAAAAAAATAAATGTTATTGATAATGCGATAAATGAGTTAGAAAAACTCGGTTACGTAACTCTTGAAAAATAATTTGGTAAATTCAGTGGGCTAGGGTAGCTCCCGAAAGTCTCACCTCCGAGAGATTGCCTACTGTTTTTATATTATCGGAGAAGTTTTTAGATATACGGAGGTTATCTAGCATGAGAAAAGAACAGTTTGTTTCTGAAAGAAGAGAAAGAGATTTCACAGGGGTATTTATACCGTCAAAATTATATCTTACAAATAAGTTCAGCCCAAGAGAAAAATTTTTATTAGTGGAAATACATAGTCTTCGCAAAAGAGATAAAAGCGGTGATTGTTTTGCGAGCAATCGGCATTTTGCTGATTTTATTGGTGTGTCCGAACGTACTATTCAGTCAATGCTAAATGGGTTAAAACAGAATGGTTATATAACTTCATGGTATGAATATGAAAAAGATAATCCAAAAGTAATAAAGCATAGACACCTTATTCTCACAGAAAAATTTTATGAAGAATTTATAAATGAGCATGAGATAAAACAATCTTCTGAACATGGTGAGAAAAAACACATGGGGGACGGTGAGAAAAAATGCACCTCCCGTGGTGAGGAAAACTGCGTGGATAAGTATAACAGTGAAATAAGTATAACAAATATAGATAAGAAAACAGAACCAGACTTTATTGATAATAAAGAAAAAAAGACTTTATCTTATACAGATAAAGATAATCAGACTTCTGCTCCTAATAATTATAATAAATTAAATATATATAATATACCCCCTAGAACCAAGGAGCAGAAAGCCAACCGCTATAATTCTAGGATCCAATCATCTCTCTTAGATTATAAAGACGAGGATGTTGAGAAATTGGTAACCGAAATATACGAAAGCGTTTACGGAACAAAAGAGAATATTTTTGAAGACCACGACATTTGCTTGTCCATATTCTTGATTACAGAGTTTTTCAAGAAATATCAAAAATACCGTGAAGAGAAACATCCAATGGTCACTCCAAGCCAAGCTGAAAATATACTGAAAATGATACGCAACCCAGATACAGATATGGCAAAAGATGATTTAGTAGACGATAAAGAAGAACCGCTATTCTACCTCGACATGATGGAAGAACATTTTAAAACCAAGTGGGGAAAAAGAAACGGTGGAGATTTTGATTATAGAATCATGTTATTTTTTAAGGACACCACACAAAATATGTTATATCAAAGAGTGAAACAAAAAAGGGAGGACACACTATGAAAAGAATCAAAGCACTACTGGCAACCATTATCTGTATTTGCGTTATCATAGGGCTAACAGGCTGTGCAGCGAATGACGATTACATGAATGACGTGAAAGGAAATCTTTCCGGTAATAGTTATACAATCTATACCTATGATAACTACGGCCAGAAGGTTATGACTACCACTGGGGACAAGATCAACATTGCCGGGAATAAAACCAAATCCAAGAGCTACGATAGCGAGGGAAATGAAACAACCAGCTATGATGTATCTTCTGTCATTACAATTCTGATTGACGGTAAAGAAATTGAAAGCTGTGGTGATACTTGTATTTTTGAGCAAAAAGGATTGAAGCCAGAGGTTGATTTTACCCAGGAGGATATCACTAGCCGTTCAACTGGGAAGATTTCAGAGAACACATACATAGCCGGGATTGTGAATTATTATAAAAATTATTTCGGGAAATCCAGGGTTGTAGTAATCAAATCTCAACTTGGACAGCCGATAGCAGCATATTCTGGTGACGAGGTGTTCTGGAAAATACCAGACGATCTACCTAAAATGACAAAGTTAATGATTGACGGAAAAGCTCTTTATATCCACAGGGCAAACTTCCAGATTATTGATAAAGAATTACTGCGATAGAATAATCAAATCCGTTTCAAAACCTCTCACCAGATAAAATATAGGCACAAGCCAAGAAAATTGAATTTTTGAGCAAAGAAATTAATTAATTGTGGAGAAAGGTAACAATGAAAATGAACAGACCATTATTTAAGCCAGGGGATATTGTGCAGCACTTTAAGAGAGAAACTATCGAGAATCCGCATGATAATGAATACCTGTATGAGATTGTCGGTTTTGCTAGGCATACGGAAACAGGAGAAGACCTAGTGATATACAAAGCCCTGTATGGCAGTAAGCAATTATACGCCAGACCGAAAAATATGTTTTACAGTGAGGTAGATCGTGAAAAATATCCAAATGTGAAACAGAAATATAGGCTCGAGAAATATCATGGAGTGGTGTACGTGTAATGGATTTCAAGCAGACTTACTTTTCAATCTGGCAGGAAATATGGAATCTCCACAAGAAGTATGCATTTATCTCAAAGGACGATATTCCTAAGTGGGAAAATCTCACCATGGAAGCAAGCCAGATTCACGATAAATACTCCGATTCGGTCGGCGCAAAATTTGCCGAAGCACTTTTGATTGCCGTAACTGCGGAAATTGATAGAAAAGCGAAATAGGGCTTCCAGAATGCGTCCCAAGGTGGTACAATATGGGTATCAATTATTGGGAGGTAGTACGTATGAAGAAAGTGAAAAGAGTTATTGTTGCGGCAACCGTGATGGCAAGTTTGGTGACTGCGACACCTGTCATGGCGTTTAAGTGGGAAATCGGACAGAAGGAAGAAATTACAGAAACAGCACAAATAGAACCAGCTACAGAAGAAGAAACAGAAGCGGTTTTTTCTGTATGCAAGGATTTATGGGAAGATTTGCAGCTAAAAACTTATAAAATGAGCCATTCTGAAAGATTTGGAGATTCTGATGCTTCAGAGGACACGGAGAACTATTACGAAGACGTAGTTAAAGAAATTTATTCGAAAAAAATCAACGATTATCCAGACTTTTCAATGGGCGATGAAGTGGCTGTAAATGGATATGTATTGCAGACAATACAAATTCCAACAGACCAAGAGTGGCAAATAAATAGTATTAATAAATCTGGGGCATACAGAGTGCAAATTGCAATGGATGACGGAATAACATATACTGGATATGATGAGTTTGCAATGATGGTAAGAAGCAACAATGCAAGCGTAATGAGCCTACAGGCTGGAGATTATGTTACTGTTGAGGGAATATTTTTAAAACCAGACGCAATTTCCGCACAAGACTATATATATGACTGTTCTATCTCAAAATGCGAAGATATACCGCAAGTCCCGCTTGGAAAGAAAAATGCGTTGAAGGCGGCAAGGAATTATTTGGAGTTAATGCCATTTTCTTATGATGGATTAGTTGGACAATTAATAACATTTGATAAATACAATCAAGAAGAAGCCGAATATGCAGCAGACTTTTGCGGAGCAAGTTGGAACAGGCAAGCTGAAAAATCTGCGAAAAATTATTTGGATTTAATGAGCTTTTCAAAAGATGGGTTAATTCAACAACTAGAAACGTTTGACAAGTTTACTACTGAACAAGCAGAGTATGGAGTTACGCAAGCAGGGTATTAAAAGAGATTAGGCTAGGGATTCCTCCCTAGCCTTTTGTCTTAATTCATCCAGCTATATGTATACGAATCATTTACATATACTTCAAATTTATCTGGTATGATATCCTCGAAATTCCTATCAAATGGAAAATCAAATTCGAGATAAGCTGTCGATCCTGGATTTTTTACATCAGCATTACGATCATCATACCCCACTATCCTACCATTTTTATAAAATACAATTGCAATAGTGGTAAACGCATTTTTCCGTCCATTGTTATCTACTTTTACCACTACATTTCTATTTCCAAAATTGGCTGAATAATGAATTCCCGAGTTATTTGTTATAACACTTGAAGATGCTTTCTTAATATTCAAATTGATTTTAAAAGAATCCCACGTTTTATCAGAATTCCAGCCTTGAAGTGCACATTTTGAATGTGCTGCAAACGCAAAATTATAATCCTTATCAACTCCGACCATTGTTCCATTCAGATAATAGATAAATTCAACGGTCAGATCAACTGCATGGTCATAATGGTTTTCCAGAATTGCCACAGCTCCATACGGCGTAGATTCTGCATGATAACTAACAACATTCTTTTTACCACTGCTGTTAGCATTTGGATTTCCACCAAAACCGCCATTGCCATTAGAAGCCTTTTTCACAGTAACTTTACAGGTATATTTCTTTTTACCAATCTTTGCGGTAATTGTAGCGGAACCTTTCTTTTTCGCTTTTACACGTCCTTTAGAAGATACCGTAGCAACAGATTTTTTGCTACTTGTCCATTTTACTTTTCCTTTTGTTCCAGTTACTTTTAATTGTAATGTTTGACCGACTTTCAAAGTGGCTTTTTTCTTGTTGATTTTACCAGCCGCCGATACTGGAACTGCCATACAGACAATCAGTAACATAATGGTAAAAATTGCCAGTAACTTTTTGGATTTTTTCATATGCGTTTTCCTCCCTAAATCAGTATGATATCTGTATTTTACCACTCCAAAACGGATAGTGGAATAGGAAATTTGAAAAAAAATAACGATTCATCAAAATGACGAATCGTCAGTAAAAAACTGTCGTGAATTTCAAGACGGTTAATAGCTGTTCCACAAATTTATGGAGCTGTTTTTCGCAATGAGAAGCGAACGGACAAATTGACCTTTCGTTACTATGGCAAACTGTTTATTCATACAAGGTGCACAAATTTGAGCAGCTTATATGGGTTTTAGCCATACATGGCGAAAAGGCGTAGAAATTTCGACACCTTTTATTTTTAATAGGGGTGCTTCTAATTTGATGCACCCTACTTCTATGATTGATATTTTGAACTATCATCAATTTGATGACGGTTAGCATTTCGGACAATTTGTCCTAGGTTCGCCACAATGACTAGTGACTCCGCATTCATGCGGAAAAGTGGATGCTTCAATCACCAAAGTCAATTTTACTTCGGCTAACTGCGACTCTTCCTAAAAGACGAGACGCACACTGTCGAAAATTCGACAGTGAATAAGCCGCCGAAATTTCGGCTCCATTATTTTGTGGAAGCCAATTCTACTAAAATTTTAGCGAAAAGGTGTTCGTCATAATGACGAGAACCTTGATTGATACGTTTTCTAAAATAATAGAAAATGCTCTTGACTTTTGTACGCCCATAAATTATAATGAATTATGCAAGGACAAAATAAGGAGGTGAACAAAATGTCCCCAAGAACAGGTAGACCACCTGTAAATGGTGAATCAAGAAAGGAAAAGCTCAATATTCGTCTTACAAAAGAAGAAAAAGGACGCATAGACAAATGTGCAGAAGAACTTGGAATTTCAAGAACGGACACCATTATGAAAGGAATCGGTCTAATAGAAGATGAAATAGGCGAAAAATAAGGAACTGGCTCCCTAGGAAAGAAACAGTCCCTTATACAACACCCCCTACAGGGGATATGCAAATTATAACACTGTATATCCCCTGTTTGCAAATAGATTTTTTAACAACAGGAGGATTTTCTATATGAACGAAATCACAATTAACACAGCAAACCGGACACCTATTGAAATCGCACTTGGCATTGATGAAGAGGGAATGACTACTGCAAGAAAGTTATATGCCTTTTTAGAATTGGATTCTAGCAATTATTCAAGATGGTGCAAGAGCAACATTACAGGAAATGAATTTGCAGAGGAAAACGTTGATTATTGGGCATTCGTCATTAATGACGAATGGGGAGGGCAGGCTACTAAGGACTACAAAATTACTGCTCATTTTGCAAAGAAGTTATCGGTAAAAGGTAATAGCGAAAAAGCAGAAGAAGCTAGAGAATATTTTACTAGACTTGAAGAAAAGGTAAAACAACAAGTAATTGATTATTCTAAACTGTCCCCGGAACTGCAAATGTTTAATCAGATTTTTCAACAGGTAGCCAAAACTGAACTGGAACAGAAGAAACTTGCGGAGCGTGCCGACCAACAAGAGAAGAACATGAAAACCATCATTGATACCTTTAAAGGAACGGATTCCGATGTTGGCACAGAGAAGTGGGTAAACAGATGTATTTCAAAGATTGCCGAGAGCGATGATTTCTCTTATTCATTCGGAAATAAATATGCCGCCGCCAGAAATGAAAGTTACCGCAGATTATCAGACAGAGCTGGTTGCCGATTAGATCAGCAACTTAGAAATGCGATTTCCAGAGCTGAGGAAAGAGGTTGCACTAAAGCACAGACTAACCAGATTAACAAGTTGTCCGTGATTATGCAGAATAAGCGGCTGAAAGATATTTACGTTAGCGTGATTAAAGAAATGATGATTGCATACAGAGTAGAAATCGCATAATTAGATTTTTACAGGGATACACAGGAGGAAAAATAAAATGACAGAAAATATGGATAGAGAAGACACAATGTTCGAAGTAGAGGACACTATTGATAAAATCAAGTTTCTTGTGGATGATTTCATAGAACAGTATGGATTTAACAGCACAGAAGAGATGGACAAAGAGAAAAGACTTTCCTTTGCATATAACAAGCAATTTATGACAATGAAACTGTTGATTTTGAGCGATTATGCCTGGAAAGCAAAACAGGCCTTTAAGGCTCTTAAATCTATGGAGCAGAAAGCGTGATCGTATGGCAAATAGAATCCAGTTTAATGACTTTCAGAAAAAGAGTGTGTACGCCAAGTGCAACGGAAAATGTGCGATATGCGGTAAGCCAGTCAAATTCAAGAAAATGACAATCGACCACATTATGCCGTTGTCTCGTGGCGGCACCAATGATATTAAGAATCTGCAACTTGCGTGTAAGCGCTGCAACAGCATGAAGAGCAACATGACAATGGATGATATGATGGGGCAGATTTCCGAGATTTTGAAGTATAACCGTAAACAGAAGTTGATTAGAGTGTTGGGAGGAATTGTGGAATGACACGTAAGGAAGAGATTTTAGAACTGATTGAAAAAATCACAAAAGAGAAAAATATCAATATGCTTTACGGCGTGGTTAAGACAATGGTTGAATATGAAAACCATGAATGATACCAAAATATACTGAATGATACCAACCACCTATGCTATAATACAAAATCATAATAAGCAAATTTTAAAGCGTTTACCTTTCGGGGTAGGCGCTTTTTTGTTGCAAAAAATGAGGACAAATTTTTGAATTTTCTCTTTATAGTACGAAGCTTTAAATAAATTAAGGGGGATATATCCCCCTTTCTGAGGGTTTGCATATGGCAGAAGTATTTTTAAAAGTGGATGGGGTAGCATTGCCTTGTCCTTCTTCTTTTACATGGGGATTACAGGATATATCGGCATCAGAATCCGGCAGAACAGACGATACGACCATGCATAAAAATAGAGTTGGACAGAAACGAAAGCTGTCTGTAGGTTGGAATGGCCCAGATTGGGACACTGCTTGCAAAATTATACAGGCAGTAAATCCAGAGTACATACAGGTCACATATCCAGACTTGCTATCTGCAAATAAGCACGAAACCAGAACATTTTATGTTGGTGACAGGGAATCACCTTTTAAGTGCTGGTGGGTTGGCAATGAGCGCATGGAAGGACTTAGTTTTGACTTTATCGAGAGGTAAGATATGCGAAATTTATCAACGGAATTTAAAGAACAACAGAATAGTGGGAACCGTAACTATCTGAAATATGCAGATTTTACCTTTACGGACGGAAGCACATTATCCATTACCGACAAAGATTTATGGTCTAATGGCTTTAAATTTGAGGATGCAGTATCGCAAAGCGGTTCTTTTGATATCGGCGCAGCTATCGTAAATAAGCTGACCTTGCAGATCAACAACTTTTCTGGAAAGTACACAGATTACATCTGGGACGGAGCAAGGGTTGTTTGCTATATTGGACTTGAATTATCTACTGGCATTGAAAAAATCCGTATCTGTACTATGACGGTAACAGATGCTCCATATCAAAGCACTGCAATTATCAGCCTAACCTGTGAAGATTCCATGCGATTATTTGATCGTGATTATTCGGAGAGTAAGCTGACTTATCCGGCAACAAGATTACAGATCATCCAGGATGCTTGTGAGGTGTGCGGAGTAACACTTCAATCTACAAGGTTTGATAATGATGATTTTGTGATTCAGAATCGACCAGATGATAGCAGCATTACTTTCAGACAGGTAATTGCATGGGTAGCACAGATGGGCTGCCAGTGGGCGAAAACAGATGCATACGGCAGATTATGCCTTGACTGGTATAAAAATGAAGTGCCAGACGATTTTTATAATAAGGAAGAAGTACCATGGAAAGATATTGAAGGAAAAGATATCTTAGATACTACTGGCGCACAGATTATCACTGTTATGCAAAAGGGTATTACAGCCATAGATACAAATGGATTCACACCATGGCTGTACGATATCGAAATAACAGGTGTAAAAGTTACAGAATACGTTGAAAATTCTTCTCAAAATGAAGCGAAAACATATCAGTCGGGGAAATCTGGCTATGTTATCGAAATCAGTGATAATAAGCTAATTCAAGATGGCTCTGGCGAGAAAATCTGCCAGATTATCGCAGACAGGTGCGTGGGGCTGAAATTCAGACCATTTACCACAGGCGCATTGACTAACATTGCATGGGAAGCTGGTGACACCATTGCAATTTCCGACAGAAATGGGAAACAGTATAAGAGCTTCCTAACTTCTGTTACTTTGAATCCAGGCACATTTGAGCAACTTGAGTGCAGTGCTAAGAGCGTATCTAGGAATAAGCAGAAACAGTACACACTTGGTCAACAGGTGCAAGCTGAAAACAAAAAGAACTTAAAAGATGAACGTACCGCCAGAGAAAAGGCACTGGAAGAATTATCGAAACGCCTTGCGGAATCTTCTGGAACATACACGACAGTAGAAACACAGCCGGACGGAAGCAACATTTATTATCTTCATAACAAGCCGCAGTTGTCCGATTCTGATATTGTATGGAAAATGACTGCGGAAGCGTGGGCTGTTTCTACAGATGGTGGACAACATTGGAATGGCGGTATGACTGTTGATGGTGATGTGATTGCCAGAATCCTTACTGCTACAGGCGTTAATGCTGACTGGATTAACACAGGAACTATTAAGGCAATTGACAAAGATGGAAATACAACTTTCCTGGTTGATGTGACAACAGGGAGGGTTGTTATTAATGCGGATTCAGTACAAATCAAGGGAAAAGATGTTAATGCAATTGCAAAGGAAAAAGCAGAAACAGAAGTTAATAATTTTATCAGCAATACATACACAACTGATATTAATAATTTACAGTCTCAAATCGATGGACAGATTGAGACGTTTTTTTATGACTATGAACCAACCTTACAGAATGTCCCGGCTTCTGGATGGACTACAAACGAAGAACGAAAGAAACATGAGGGTGACTTATTTTACTGGAAATCCAAGGGATATGCTTACCGATTTATGCAAGATGGGGCAACATGGAAGTGGCAATTGGTGCAAGATACCGATATCACGTTAGCACTTGCCGCCGCAGAAAGAGCACAGGACACAGCAGATCATAAGCGGCGCGTATTCGTAGTTCAGCCAGAACCACCATATGATATTGGCGATCTCTGGTCGCAAGGTACAAACGGAGACCTTATGAGATGTAAGGTTGCCAGAGCAAGCGGTTCTTATTCAGCGGATGATTGGGAAAAGGCTTCAAAATACACAGATGATAGTTCTTTTACGTTGTTTTTAAATGGCACTTACAAAGATACCCTTTCTGAAATCCAGAATCAACTTGACGGAAAGTCCGAGGTTTGGTATCAAGCTACAGACCCATCATTAAACTGGACTACAAGACAAAATGTTGCATGGATTGATACAAACGGAGAAAAGATTCTTGATTCCGATGGAAACGAAATCATCCTTGTTTGGGAATCCGAAAAGTCCATTCACAACGGAGATTTATGGTATAACACAAGCAATAATACGCAGTGGATTTATCAAAATGGAAACTGGGAGCCTACCTCAATTCCAGATTCCTTGCTTGATAAAATAGACGGTAAGTCACAGGTTTTTGTAAAAGAGCCGGTTCCACCGTATGAATTAAACGACATCTATTTTACAGGAACTGAAATCTTAGTATGTATCTCTTCAAGGGAAACAGGAGAATACAACGCTTCTGACTGGACAAAGAAGGATAACTACACAGATGATACGGCACTGAATGAATTTATTCAGAACGTGTATACAGATGATATAGCTAAAATCCAGGAAACGCTTGACGGCCAGATAATGACGTATTTCTATGATTATACGCCAACATTGGAAAATCTTCCAGCTAGTGACTGGAAAACAGAAGAAGATAGAGCAAACCATGAAGGCGACCTTTTCTACAATAAGTCCGACAAGAGATCATACAGATTCTTTAAGAAAGATAACGTGTGGACTTGGGATTTGGTTCTTGACCCAGAAGTAAACCAAGCGCTTGAACAGGCACAAGCCGCACAAGATACAGCGGATGGAAAGAGAAGAGTGTTTGTTACAACTCCAAGTGTTCCTTATGATGTGGGGGATTTATGGGTACAGGGCGAATCTGGCGATATCATGCGTTGCCGAACTGCCAAGACAGATAAACAGACTTACGATTCCGCAGACTGGATTAAAGCTAGCAAATACACGGATGATACAAAGGCGAAAGAAGTAGAAAAACAACTTGGAACTGTTAAAGAGGACTTACAGGTACAGATTGATGGTAAAATTGAATCTTTTAACCAAGAATCAGATCCATCAACTTCATGGACAACTGAAACATTAAAAGTACAGCATAAGGGTGACTTGTGGTATAACCCAACAGATAAAGTTACAAAACGTTGGAGTGGTGCTGAGTGGACTACTCTGGATGACGCAACAGCACTTGCCGCTCAAGAACTGGCAAAAAATAAGAGAAGGGTGTTTTCTTCACAGCCTACACCTCCTTACGATATCGGGGATTTATGGTGCCAGGGTGGTAGTGGTGATATTATGCAGTGCAAAACTGCAAAGCCTGTTGATGGAACATTTAATAATTCAGATTGGCAAAGGGCAAGTAAATATACAGATGATTCTACTTTCAATACTTTCCTGGATGGTGTTTTCAAAGATACAATAAACAATCTTAAAACACAAATTGATGGAAAAATTGAAACCTGGTATCAACCAAACGACCCTTCTATTAAATGGACAAAAACAGAGGAACATCCTTGGCTTGATGCGAATGGAAACAAGATTTTAGACGCCAGTGGAAATGAAATTGTTCTAGTGTGGGAATCGGAAAAAGTAGAGCATGAAGGAGACCTCTGGCACAATACCACGGATAATACTCAGTGGATATACAATTCTGGTGTATGGAAGCCACAATCAATTCCAGATGCACTTTTAGATAAAGTGGATGGAAAATCTTCTGTTTACACGGTTCAGCCAACGCCACCGTATTATTCTGGGGATTTATGGATGACTACGGATAGTGATGGAAAAGCTTCACTCAAAGTCACAAAAGTAAATCGCCTTGATGGTGCATTTAACGATAATGATTGGATTGATTTCAAGTATGCGGACAAAGACGATATCAAAAATGCAATTGATAATTACGATACCAGTCTTGGACAAGACGAAGTGTTCAATAAACTCACAAAAGGTGGGACGGAACAGGGAATCTATATCGAAGATGGAAAAGTATACATCAATGCAAAATATATTCTGGCTGGATTGCTTGCCGGTGAGAGGATTAACGGTAGAGGGCTAAAAGTCATTGATGATGACAAAAACGTAACCTTAGAAATCGACAGCAAAGGAAACGTCATCTTAGCTCCAAAAACTTTTTCCTTACAAGGAAAGACAGTCAATGAGATTGCTAATAGCTCAGCAAAATCAGCTGTCGATGGACAGACACAAGCCGATATTTTCAGTAAACTTACAAATGGCGGAAAAGCACAGGGCATTTACTTGGATGAAAAAGGAAATGTCTATGTAAATGGAGAATACGTGCAAGCCAAAGGGATTAAGGTTGTTGATAGCAATGGAAAGACCACTTTTGCTATTGACAAAACTACTGGGGCGGTGACAATAGCAGCTTCCAGTTTTGCACTTGGCGATAAGAGCATTTCAGAAATTGCTAGTGAGGAAGCGCAAAAGAAGATTGATGCGCTACCAAGCGATACGGATAACCTTGTAAATGGTTACTTACTTACGGAATCTGATGTGGAAACATATTGGGATTCTTACGGTACAATTAATCATAGTGTATTAAACCCAAATGGAAAATATGAAGGAGCTTTAGCAATAACTGCAAACGGATCTGACTGTTATTTGAGTGCTAAAAGAAGCAGTAACCCAGTCATAAGACTACCGGGTACGTATCAAATTTCTGTCTGGCTCAAAGCTTCTGCAAATATGAAAATAAAAGTTTCTTTGAACAGAGTTCTAAGAGATGTAGATGTTACAACAAGTTGGAAAAAATATGAATTTTCTCAAACTGTTACAACAATAGCTTCTAGCTTTCAACTATTTACAGTGGGTGGATTTGGGAGCTTTACAAGAGGAACTTTAGCAATATATCGCCCAGAGGTTACGGTGGCAGTAAGTAGTGAGCACATTTTGAATCTACTTACAGATAACGGTGCAAAGCAAGGAATATACATGTACAACAACCAACTTTATTTGAATGGACAGTATATTAAAGCTTTGAGTATAGCAGCCGATGCGATAGTAGCAAGCGCAATTACAACCTCAAAATTAGCAGCAGATGCAGTGACAGCAGATAAGATAGCGGCAAAAGCAGTGACAGCTACTAAGATATCCGTGAGTGACCTACAGTCTTTAGGGGCTACCATTGGTGGATTTAAAATTACAAGTTATTCGATAAATAGCTCCGTAAACGGAATATTAGAATTAAACGTAGGAAATGCGGCTAACAATCCATGCTTATTGGCGCAAAATTTGAATGGGGATTATGTAAAATATTCTTCTAAAGGAGTGATTTCGAGGTATCCAAAATCTTTGATGCTTATACCTGGAGATGCGGCAAGCTTTGATGAACAGGGATTTTTTAGTGAAAATGTTCATCAGTTAGGAAGAACACAGTTTAATGCAGATGTGAAGATAGCTGGAAACTTCTCCGTCACAGGAACTAAATCCGTTATAGCTGAAACAGAAAACTATGGCGATCAACTATTCTACTGCTATGAAACCCCAACTCCGACTTTGGGAGATTTTGGCGGTGGAGTAATTGGGAAAGACGGAATGGCAATCATCTCAATTGATGATATATTCCATGAATCAACAGAAACAGCAATTGAATACTATGTGTTCCTTCAGAACGAGGGAGAGGGGCAATCTTGGGTATCTGAAAAGTCAGATACCTATTTTGTTGTAAAGGGAACCCCAGGATTGCGGTTTGCATGGGAACTGAAAGCTAAACAGAAGAACAAAGAGTATATCCGTTTCAATGCCGGAAAAGAAGACAGAGAAGTGAATTTTGAAACAGTCAACCTTGAAAATGTAATGTTCGAAGAACGTGAAAAAATCATACAAGAAATGGAAGGAGAATTATTATGAGCCAGATCAAAAAGCTTACATCATTTATGAAACTGTCAACAGGCGAGGGCGATAGAATCGCATTTACCTACTCAACCATTGATACCGAAAGTGGAAAGGTTCTAAGCCAGAATGAGAAAGGAAATTTTCTCATTTTTGACGAGGGGCTTTCTGCAAATGTTAAGGCAATTGAAGATTATATCAATAAAAATCAGTTGAATTAAAGGAGGGCAACAACATGCCAAAATGGACAGAATACACAACAAAAGATACGTTAGCAGATAATGACGAAGTAATGCTGTATGACGCAACTGGGAGAGCGAATAAGCGCGGATTAATGAGCAAGTTTTGGGATTATGTAGTGGATAAAATGGCAACGGCTGTGATCTCGAAATTGGAGACAAATAATAAGACAATCATCGGGGCGATTAATGCGCTAAATGGCAATCACGTAACCATAGTTAAGGAAGTGAAAATAACTACAACTGCAAAACTCTCATATACTGGCGCAGAAATAACTATAAAAGAAAACCAAATTGCATTACTTTGTTTTACAAATAATTGGAGCGCTGTCAAACCAGATGCAATGCAAATTTCAACTTCCAAAACAGAGATTTCTTTTTCAAACATGATTAGTCCGGAAATTACTAGTTATCCTAACAAATACAATATTATATTTAGTCCTAAAACTGAAACAACCTTATATGCTTGGACCAGACATGACAGTGAAAATATGAATGGAATAGTGAAAATTGAAGGAATAATTTTTGATTTATAATTTTATTCCCACTTGCCATTAATGCGTTTTAGCTGAACAAGATCGATTCCATATGAATAAATTAAAAAAGAAGCATATTGATTTTCTAGAATTGTAAAACCAATATATTGGGCTCTCGTTCCGCATTGTATAAATCCAAAATAGACAATATCGCTACTTGATTGAAATTTTTCTATGTTATTTTTGAGAGTTTCTACTGGCTTTCCAATTGCTTCAGTGGTGTCATCTTCTATATCAAGCCTGTGTAATGAGTTGCCATTTAGTGAAGTAACTAGACAAAAGAAAATGCAACAAAACACTACCAAACATAAAATGAATATGCTATAATCGGTATATCAATATCGGAACAATAAAAAAGGGAGCTGAGTTCCCGACTACCAATCAAAAAACTCAGCTCCAAGCACCACAAAGGGTACAGTATTATTATAGCACAGTACTCTCCCTTTGTGAACCCAAAAGGAGGGTATTTTTTATGGAAAATAATAGGGAAAATAAAATGGAACAAAGAATTTTAAAGAAGAATAATTATAAAGTGTATGTTTATACCAATAAAATAAACGGGAAAAAGTATGTTGGTCAGACTTGTAGAACATTAAAAATTAGAGCTGGGAGTAAAAAAGGACAAGGATATAAACATTGCATACGTTTTTATAATGCTATTCAAAAATATGGAATTGAAAATTTCGAAGCAAAAATATTGTATGATAATTTAAGCCTAGAAGAAGCAAATAAATTTGAAATTAAAACAATTTCAGAATTAAAGACAACTGATTCTAAATACGGTTATAATATTTGCACTGGCGGTGAAGGCGCTAAAAATTTGTCTCTTATGGTTCCGGTTGTTCAGTTTGACAAAAGTTTTAATTACTTAAACCGCTATGATTCTATAAAAGAAGCAAGTGAAGCAAACGATATAGATTTAAGTAAAATTTCACTTGTGTGTAAGCATAGAGAAGGATACTATACTGCCGGAGGATATATTTGGCTACACGAAAACGAATACTTGAGTAACCGCTATAATAAAGAGAAAATATTAAGTTTGGTTAATAAGGAATTTGAACATCCAAATGCAAGACCTGTAGTCCAACTTGATCTTCAAATGAATTTTATTGCTAGATTCGATAATATTTGTAAAGCATCAAAAACAACAGGTGTAAGAAGAAATGGAATTAATGATAACTGTATTCATAGATTAAAAACTTCTGGTGGATATATTTGGATGTATGAAGAAGAGTATGAAGAAATAAGAGGTAATAATAGTGTAATAAATAATATTGTTAAAGAAACACACACAATACACCATCAGAGAAAAGCAGTTATTCAATTTGATGAAGATATGAATTATATAGCTGAATTTGAATCAGTGTTAGAAGCGTCCAAAAAAACGAAAGTAGATAGAAAAGAAATTTATAATGTCTGCAAAGGAATACGCAAAACTGCAAATGGTTATATTTGGAGATATAAAGAATTGATACCACAATGATTTACGCTAAAATCAGCCATGATTCTGTGAAATTTAATCATAAGAGATATATTATATAAAGAGTTTATGCTAAAGAGCACTCCAAATGGGGTGCTTTTTATTATGCACTTTTTAACCTCAACAAGAAAGGAGAACATACATGAATATCAATACCTCATTAATCAGCAACAACAACAGCTACTCAGGACAAACACCTCTGTATATTGTCATTCACAATACAGATAATATAGCCAAAACAGCAGATGCCAAAGCACACGCCACCGCACAGCATAATGGCAATTTTCATGGCTATTCAGCCCATTTATTTGTTGACGATAAGTCAGCATACCAAGCCTTGCCGTACAATCGTGGAGCATGGCACGTTGGGGTAAATTACGGCGGTAAGCTTTTTGGAACTGTAAATAATCATAATTCCATCGGAATTGAAATGTGCATGAATGCTGGATATAACTACGAAAAAGCATTCCAGAATACCGTTGATGTGTGCAAGCAGCTTATGAAGAAATACGGAATCCCAGCAATCCGAGTAGTGCAGCATTACGATGTGTGTGCTAAGAATTGTCCATCCGTTATCCGTGCAAAGGGTGACTGGGATAGATTCAAGAAGCTTATTTCCAGCAAAACCGTGACAGTACCAACCACAAAGCCGACTGTAAAGGTTGATAAGTATTACCGTGTCCGTAAGACCTGGAAGGATTCCAAGAGCCAGATCGGGGCGTACAAGTCACTGAAAAATGCGAAAAAGGCTTGCAAAGCTGGTTACTCTGTTTTTGACTGGAATGGAAAAGCGGTGTATTCCGTAACAGCAAAGAAAAGTGTAGACAAGGTTGCAAAAGAGGTAATCAATGGCGAATGGGGAAATGGACAAGATAGACGAGACCGCCTGGAAGCTGCCGGCTACAACTACGCAGAAGTGCAGAAAAAAGTCAATGAATTACTGAAATAATAATACTCCCGGGGCTTTCCCCGGGAGTTACTTAAATGTCGTATATTCTTCAAATTCGTTTCTTATTTTTGCAAAGTCTTTTCTTCTGATAGGCACAGTATTTCCAGAAAACATAAGGAACGAAGTGTTTATTTCTTTTACCTCGTCCATGTTTATTATGTAGCTCTGGTGACACCTCAAGAATCTGGAATCCAGTAATTCTTCAATATCGGATAGTTTACATCGTTCCGTATAAACTATACCGCAAGTGCAGTGGATAATGATGTATTTGTTTCGGCTCTCAATATATTCGATATTTTGAAACTCCACCCGATGAATAAAGTCTTTTCCTTTTATCATAAGAGTGCTTTTGCTGATATGTTCCAGAGCATGATTGAAAGCACTATACATTCTGCCGTTTTCAGAACCTTTTATGATATAGTGTACCGGGAGTATATCAAGAGCTTCAAAAACATACTCTTTGTGGGCTGTCCAGAAAATAATATTTCCATTATAGCCATTTAATCTCAATTCCTTTGCGACTTCAATTCCATTTTCTTCTTTCAAAACGATATCCAAAACCACAATATCATACCACTCGCCATCTGCCACATCATCAATAAGCGGCTGCCCTTTATCATACGGAGTAATCAATGCTTTTATATCACCATTTCGTTTGAGAAAATTATTAATCCGATGCATAAATATATCAATCTGGATTTCGTTATCATCACATATTGCAATTCGCATTCAAATCATCCCTTTTCATGTAAAATTCGCCACCAGAGGTGCTAATTTCGCCATTTCCTGTGTAATTGTATATTTTTTGATACAATGTTATTGTAATACATTAAGATGATAGTGTAAAGGGGATGGATTCATGGAGAAACATAAAAAAATCATAATTGTGTTTATACTGATATTCGTGCATGTGCTCTTGATTCAATATGTTTACTTCTGCCCGGATCGTAGTATTATCTTTGGGAGGGGTAAAACTATCGCAATTGCAAAAGCAGAGGTAAAACAGGTTGTCCATGAGCGCTATAAATCCCTCACTGACAAGCATCCAGCCCCTTTATTTCTATCTATTATTATTACGCTTTGGAAAAGCAAAAATCACAATATTTACACAAAAAGACTTATAATTCATAGAAAAATCAGAATAAAGCAATTTGCTAGGAAAGATTTAAGCGGAAATAATTCCACCCCATTATATGGTTATGAAAACATGATATAATTTAATAAATAAGAACATACGTTTGGAATATTGGGAGGGATTTACGTGGATTACAAGAAAGAAATTATTGAAATGATACAAGAAATACATAGCGAAAAGATAATAAATCTTATCTATTGGTTTGTTAAAAGGGGCTACAAAGAAGAAAGGGCGGGAAGATAATTCCCACCCTCAGAACCTAGAAAATAAACTTTTCAAAGAAATCACATAACAAATCTTTTTTATCGGGCGACAGTTTATCGTATTCAAGAATAATTTTCATGAATCGTGGATCTGTCAGCCCGATTTTCATTGATACATCTGAATATTCTGCATCAATTTCCTTTTCCTCTTTTAAATCCGTTAAATCAGACATTCCAATTCGGAAATAATCTGCTAATGCTCTGATTTTTCCTGTTCCTGGCATTGAATTGCCTTTGCACCACATGTTAAATGTGGAAGGGTTGGCTCCTACTGCTTCGGCGACTTCTTTTTGCTGTTTGCCACTTAATGAAATGTACTTGTTGAGATTGTTTGAAAAGATTCTCTTCTGTTCTTCGTCTGTCATCATTGTACTTTCCTCCTTACATAATGTATTGTACATCATATTATTAAATAATTCAATAGTAAATTCAAAATAATTGAATTTTAGTGTTGACAATTCAATTAAAATGAATTACAATAAGACCATCAGTTAAGAAAGGAGATGAGCAAATGCCAAAGATTTCATTAGAAGCAGTTCGTGTGAACGCTGGATATAACCAGAAAGAATGGGCTGAAATGTTCGGTATTTCCAATAGTACAGTTGTTAACTGGGAAAAAGGAAAGACAGAGCCAACATTATCACAACTTAGGAAAATGAGCGAACTTTCTGGGATTCCTATGGACTTTATTTTTGTGCCTAATAAATTCAAATAAAATGAATTTTAGAAAGGAAACGCAGAGCATATGTCATGGATTGCGGAGGCTTTGTGAAAATTGGAGTTTCAGTAAAACGTGAGAGTTTTTAAGGAGGAACGATGAAAACATCCAAAGTTGAAATCAGACAGGTAGAAGGCGAAAAAGGAATTTACACCGAAATTCTGATTGACGGTCACAAACTCAAAGGCGTAAGGAGCTTTGAGTTGAAACAGGGAGTGGGAGATTCAAAGCCTATACTTTCCATTGATCTGAATGCTTTTGATTTATCTACAGATTTACAGTTTTTGAAGGTCAATCAAAATGGAGTAGGTGAAATTGAGGGTATAAAATTTAAAGACAATCCACGGATGGTGACTTTTTCACCAGAGTAAGGCTCCCATTTTTCAGAGAGCCAAACAGAATTATTTTGAAGCTTTTAAAATGGAACATTGTTTCGGATTTGAACAACATCCAGTTTTGCTTGCATAATTACACTTAATTCGACCTATTGTGTAATTAGGTGCCAAATCATCCAATGCTCCAGTGTTAATGAGAGAAGCTTCAATGGAATAATTTTTGTTCTGCTTATCGCAGAAACCATTAAATACCAATAATCATCACCTCCCCTCTTATAGGGAGTATAACACAAGAAAGGAGGAAAAGCAGTGAATATTCCAAGCGAAACTATTTTTAAGTTCAAAAACGGAACGGAGTTGCATACGCCTTTGGATGTGTACGAACAAATTTCTTTCGATAAAAATTCAATTGTGGAACTTAAATGGGAAGAAAACGGCATGGAATACAAGGTACAGTTTTTCTTTGATGAAGTGCTCTATATTGAGAGAAAAACACAGATCACATCTAAAGATTAAGGATGTACAAATGAAATAAAGAAAGGAGAATAATGAACGAATTACAGATTTTTAATTCGCCAGAGTTCGGGGATATTCGGACGATAGAGATTGATGGAAAACCGTATTTTGTCGCAAATGATGTAGCAAGAGCACTTGGTTACGTGGAAACAGCAAAAGCAATTCGTACTCATTGCAAAGGGGTGTCCGAAATGGACATACCTTCAAAAGGTGGAATCCAGTGCATGAAAGTAATACCAGAAGGGGATATTTACCGTTTGATAGTAAGGAGTAAACTACCATCCGCAGAAAAGTTTGAAACATGAGTGTTTGATGAAGTTATACCATCCATCCGTAAGAACGGCGGTTACATTTTAGGACAAGAAACACTTTCTGATGAAGAGTTGATGGCGAAAGCAATTCTGGTAGCACAGAAGAAAATCGCAGAGAGGGACAAGATTATCGAAAAACAAAGATTGAAAATTGAAGCAGACAAGCCGAAAACGATCTTTGCCGATGCGGTATCAACCAGCCACACTTCAATCCTTATTGGAGACCTCGCAAAGTTGATTTGTCAGAACGGTGTCCAGACAGGACAGAAGAGATTATTCCAGTGGATGCGAGAAAATGGATATCTGATGAAGTCTGGTGCAAGCTACAATATGCCAATGCAGAGATACATTGAACAAGGGCTATTTGAAGTTAAGGAATCCAGTGTTCAGAATCCAGACGGAAGTGTCAGAGTAACGAGAACCACAAAAGTTACTGGAAAAGGGCAACTATATTTTATCAATAAGTTTCTTGGGAATGAAATAGCAAGTTAAGGAGGTGAACGTAAGATGTTAGCAGATGATTACGTTTCTGAAAGGTTATCCGATTATGATTCCAAAATATATCAGTTATATCGCCGCAAAAACGGACAGAAGGCAAGCAACCTTGTAGAAAAAGTGAAAAATGAAATTGCCGAATGCGGTCTGTCCGCTACTGAAGCGAAAGGCTTTTTAGAGTACATGAAGATTGTTATTGACGCTCAGTCACATCTTCCCATTCAGAAATAACGGAAGTTTTTATGGTTTCTGCTCCAGGAACATTACCATCATCAATCTCATTTGCGGCATGAAGCATTGAAATTATTTTATGAGAATAAGGATGTTCCTTTCCACAATTCGGGCACACAACCTTGTCTGTACTTATTCTTTCACTTATATAGTAATCGCAATGACAAGTACAGGAAACTTTTAATTTGAGAAACATTTTAACACACCTCCTTTCTGAACACATTATACCATTCAGAGGGAGAGAATAAAAGAAAACAGGGAGGAAAAACAAAATGATTAAATTTGATAAAGGCTTAGTTGAAATTTCTGGTAAAGGTATTGATATTCTTGCAGAGTACGCAGTCATTACTTACAGAATCAAAGAGATGTTTATGAAAGAAGGTGAAAAAGAGGAAGAAGTAAACGAACAGCTTAGAGAGGTCTTTGAACGAGGACTTTTGAGTGAAGAAGAGCTTGACAAGAAGTTTATGGAAGCTGTTGGAGAAGCTATGAAAAAACCTGAATTAGCAGGAATGTTATTGGGTGTAGCTGGGCTTTCGATATTATTCGGTCAGAAGGATAAGGAGGACTAATCATGGGAGAAACTAAGAGCACAGATTATATTCCAGAGAACGCCAATGAGGAGTATGCACTTCTGGTTGGAAGATTAAAGGCGTTTGAAGCTTGGGCGAATAGTGTGAAGGATTATGATTTCACAAAGAACATGGCATTTAGAATGCTTGGGCTTGATGTGGAAGAAAAACCAGAAACAAAAGAGGATTAAGTTGCCCTGGAAGGTGCTGACACACCAACCAGGACGGTATCTAACTTAATTGGACTAAGTTAAATACAAGGGAATTATAACACATTCTCCTGTATTTGACAAATGAAATTATTACAGGAGGATTTTTTATGCAAAAAAATGGCGAAAATCAGCCACTTTCCAGTGAAATCATTGCCGATCTGGAAGAAAAGCTGATGGCAAGAAATGTAATAATCGCTATTCTTATTCTGGCAACTGCACTTGCAGTAACCACATCCAGAAGAAAGTGAGGACAAAATGAAAGAGGTGGTAAAGACAATAGGAGAAATATTTGTAGGGATAGGGATGTTTACAGTAATCTTCTCAATTACATGGATGCTTACATCATTTGATGTTATCGGGGTGTTATTCATATCAACAGTCTTATTCTCAATGGTGTTTCTTCCTATTATATTAGGAACGGAGGAAAAGTAAATGCAAAGATTAAATAAAGTAAGATTATCCGGTAGAGCCGGGGAAATAGTGTTCAGCCACGAACATTACGGACGATATTATTACAAATTCATGCTGACAGTTATTCGTAAAAGTGGTGCAGTAGATATGTTCCCAATTGTTATCGAAGATTCCATTGTACGTGACAATGACTATAACGGAAAAGAAGTTGTGGTAACAGGAGCAATCAGAAGTATGGACACTTCTAAAAATCCAAATAAGCACCACAATGTTAATTATATCGCAGCTGACGAGGTGGAAATCCTGGAAGAACAAGTTCCGGAGGGTGATATAAACGAAGTAGAGTTTATTGCCAGAAGTTGCACAAGAGAGCCATATGTAAAACTTACACCAGTAACGCACAAGAAAGTTTTAAATCTTTTTGTGGCAATTCCAAGAGATTTTTCAGAAAGAGCCGACTTTACTCGCTGCACTTTATGGGGAAAAGGTGCTGATCTGGCGGTAGACGTTAAAAGAAATGATTACATTAAAGTAACTGGCAGGTTAATGAGCCGTGATGTTTATGTTAATGGGGAAGAAACGGAAAGTGTATATGAGATTTCCGTAAAAGAAATGGAGAAATTGGAGGATGAAGAATAATAAGAATGAAGTTCAGATATTTGGCGCAATAATGGACATTCAGCCAGGAACGTTTTTCAAGGACGGAGAAAAATTCGTAAGATTCTATATTGGTGCAAAGCGTACCAGTGGGAACGTAGATTTGCTTCCAGTAATTGTTAAAGAAAAGCAGACGGAAGGTTTAAAGATTGGAAAACACGCTTATGTTGAAGGGAGATACAGTTCTTCAAACAAACATGAAAGTGGAAAGTCACATTTGATTCTTGAAATCAAAGCGGAAACAATCTGGTGTGGAGAAGGTGATGGGAGCACAGAAGGTGAAAACAAAATCATTCTGGAAGGTTATCTTTGCAAACCGCCTGTGTACCGCAGAACACCAAGTGGAAAAGAAATCTGTGATTTGATGATTGCTTGCAATGAATATGACTTGCGAAGAACAGATTATATCCCATGTATAGCATGGTGGAATGAAGCCAGAGAAGCTGCTGATTTCAAGGTTGGAGATTTCATGAAAATAATCGGAAGAATCCAGAGCCGGATTTATCGCAAGAAATTATCTGGTGATGAAATAGAGCTTAGAACTGCATATGAGGTATCAATAGGGAGGATAATCGAGCATGAAAGTGGAAGTAAAAAAGATTTCGTTGGAGAATTACAAGAAGTTTCCGAGTAAGTCTGTAGATTTGTTTCCAAGAACGGAGATTTCCGGCAGAAACAGAGAAGGAAAATCCACATTGCAGGACGCATATTTAGATGTTCTGACAGGAAAGATGGCGAATGGTACAGAACCGACTTCTATTCGTAGAAAAGAAAATGGTGTGGAAGTGCCAAAGGTTGATGTTGTAAGAGAACTTACACTTGTGATTGATGGAAAAGAAAAAGTGATCCGCAAAATCACAAAACAGAAGTGGAGAAAACCGAGAGGGCAGTCCGAAGAGGTATTCGATGGAAATGAAACTTCTTATGAAATTGACGGATTCCCGGCTAAATCAAAGGATTATACCGAGTTCATCCAGTCAATAGCAGAGCCTTCAACGCTTCTGATGTGCAGCAATCCAAAACCATTTCTGGACACATTGCAGAAGTCAACAGCAGAATCCAGGAAAGTTTTGGAAAAAATGTCTGGTTTTGATATTGCGCAGTTTATGGAAGAGAATCCGCAGTATGCACATATAGAAGAAATTACAAAAGGGCATTCCGTAGAAGATACATTGAAGAAGCTCCGAAAGGAACTGAATGCACAGAAGAAAAAGGTGGATGCCAAAAACACGGAGATTGCATATGAAACCAATCGAAGCGTTGAAGCAGAAGATACTTCCTCCTTAGAATCCAAAAAACAGGAGCTTAATGCGGAACTTTCCAAACTGGAAGAACAGGAACGGATTCTTGAAGATTCTGCAAAAGGCTATGACAGTCTTTCACATGAAGTCCGTGGTTTGAAATCTTCCAGGGACGGTCTGGTTAGCAAGGCGAATGAATGGTTAAGAGCCAGACAAAAATTTATTTCTGATACAGTTTCCGAACTTATGTTAAAAAAATCAGAAAATGAATCAAGCATTCGTATTATTGGAATGGAACTGGACAACCACATAAGGGAAGCACAACAAGCAAAAGCTGACTTGGATAGAGCTAGACAGGACTATCCAAGAATCAAGGAAATGGAGTGGGATGATTCTGGACTGAAGGCCATTGAAGCTGAAACGTTCAATGATTCTGATACCATTTGCCCGACCTGTGGACAGAAACTGCTAGAAGAACAGATTGCCGAATTGAAAGCTTCCTTTGAAGAAAAGAAGAAGTTCAGAATTGAAAATGAATTAACCAAAAAGCAAAACTTGGAATCAGCAAAACAGAACCAGTTAAAAGGAATTTGTGATCTTGGAAATTCTGCTTTTGCAAAATTAAAGAAAACTAACGAGAAAATCAAAAAATTGCAGTCGGAAATCGGCGTAGCGCAGGACGAAGTTGCTGAACTCACTAGACAGATTGAGGAAGAACAGTCCAAATTTACGGAGCTTCCAGAATCTGTAGATATAACAAATGATGAAGAATATCTTGCGGTTACAGCGAGAATTGCAGAAGTTGAAGAGAAACTGAAATCATTTGAAGATGTTCCTGGAAAGAAACAGGAATTGAGAATGCAGATCAGCAATGTTATGAAACAGATTTCCAATGTGAATGCAGACATTAAGATTGCACAGGCAGCAGTCACAGAGAAAGAAAAGCGAGTAGCCGAACTGAATGAGGAACTGAAAAACCTTGGACAAGTTCAAGCTGATATTGAAAAGAACATTGACACCGTTCTTAACTTCTCAATTCAGAAAAACAAGGCTCTGGCAGAGAAAATCAATCCATACTTTAAGCATTTCCAGTTCAGTTTCCTTGATTACACGATTGAGGGAAATCCAGTGGAAACTTGCAAGATGATCTGTAATGGAATCGACTACAACAGCGGATTGAATCATTCCGACAAAATTCTTTGCGAGGTTGATTTGCTGAATGGGTTACAGGAAATGAACGGTCTGAATCTTCCGATTTGGATTGATGATTCGGAGAGCATTGACAAAAGCAGAATTCCTGTATTAGACAGACAGATGATTATACTGAGAGTTACGGATGGGGATTTGGAAGTAAAAGAATTGTAAATAAGGAAACAGCCAGCAAATGTTTGGCGACAGGCTGGCTGTTCCATATGAAATATAGAAGAAACTATATTTGCTTAAATAATATCAAAAATAATTGGCTTAATCAAGTCACAGGTGATTTTGCACCTGGAATGTGAGGAAAATATTTCACTCACAAGAACCTATGTGAAACCGAATATTGGAAATTGAGGTTTGAGATATCTGCAAACCTACATAGGTACAAAAGTTCAACTGAAGGAATGACTATTACAAGGCCGTTTGAGATATCTGCAAACCTACATAGGTACAAAAAGATGGACAATTTACCATTGAATAGTTTGAGAACCCTATAAATTTGCATAGGTACAAAATTATGCCACTGAGAATAACGCTTGTGTTCAGCTTTATATGCCTAAAAGTTCAAATAAGTACAAATCAAAATTGCACAATTATAAAAAAACGCAAAAACGGGGTAAAAAATAAATGGACAATACTATAACAATAACAAGAAAATACGCTCTGATTCCAGAATTTAGTGACCGTAAAGAATGGAAGAAAAGAGTCTACGATTTTACGATAAATGATTTAGAGCAAAAAATTGACTATAGAAATAAGAAGAAACAAGATGCTTCTGAATTAGAAAGCCAGCTTGAATACATCAAAAATGGAGGTGATTTCACAAGGAGCATGATGAACAATTATACATATAGTCTCGTGAGGACAGCTATGGAAGAAGAAGCTCGCAGAAAAAATTATATATTATCATGGATATTTTCTGAAATGAGAGCTAATAGAGTAGATCAAATGGAATCACTGAAGGACAAGTTCAAATTTGTTTCAGACACAATTAACTACGCATATCGTAAATCTGGAAGTAATAAAGGAAGCTTGTTTGACGAAACAGAGATTCATTGTATATTGAAATCTTATGGAATTGCTTTTTCACAGGAACTTACGAAAGAAATCAAAGAACTTGTGAAGAATGGAGTTCTAGAGGGAAAAGTAGTTATACCTACATATAAATTAGACTCACCATTTACGATTGCAAAATCACATTTTAGTTTTGAACACGACTATGATTCGTTTGAGGAATTATGCGAACATATTAATGATTCTGATTGCAAAATGTATATGAATTATGGTGGAGATAATAGAAAAGATGGCATAAATCCTGCTTCTATTGCGAAATTTAAAATCAGCATTGGAAATGGAAAGAATAAGGATGAATTAAAATCCACATTGTTAAAGGTGTATTCGGGCGAATACCAGTATTGTGGAAGTAGTATTCAGATTACAAAGAACAAAATAATTCTTAATCTTACCATGAAAATTCCTAAGATTGAAACTAAGCTTGACGAAAACACAGTAGTTGGAGTTGATCTGGGTATTGCTATTCCTGCAATGTGCGCTTTAAATAACAACATGTATGAGAGATTAGCAATTGGAAGCGCCGATGATTTTTTAAGAACAAGAACAAAATTACAATCTCAAAGAAGAAGATTGCAGAAATCCCTAAAAAATTCAAACGGTGGTCATGGAAGAAACAAAAAATTAAAGGTACTTGAACGGCTGGGAAAATCAGAAACGCATTTTGTAGAAACATATTGCCACATGGTAAGTAAACGAGTTGTTGAATTTGCTGTTAAAAACAGAGCAAAGTACATCAATATCGAGAATCTTAATGGATATGATACAAGTCAATTTATCCTTAGAAATTGGAGCTACTACAAATTACAGCAATATATCACATATAAAGCAGAACGATACGGAATTGCGGTAAGAAAGATTAATCCGTGCTATACATCACAAGTTTGCAGTGTATGTGGTCATTGGGAAGATGGGCAAAGAAAGACGCAGGCATCATTTGAGTGTGCGAACCCAAAATGTGAAAGCCACAAAAAATATAAGTACGGTTTCAATGCAGACTTCAATGCAGCCAGAAATATTGCAATGTCAACTCTGTTCATGGAAGACGGAAAAGTCACCGAAAAGAAGAAAGAAGAAGCCCGTGAATATTACGGGATTAAAAAAGAAAATAGCGAGGCGGTCTGATGATTGCCTTAATCATACAGAAATGTATGCGGCTGATTTCGCAGCCGAAAGGTGAGGATTATTGATATTTTTGAAATCCCAATTAGCTTAAAAAACTGTTTTAATTACAGCCGTTCACTATTGCGAGTAGTGGAAAATGTAACGTTTTAAAAATAATCACTCACCAAAACCTGTGCTACCTGTGAAATGGAATTTGGGGTTTGAGGGTATATCAAATAACACAGGTACGAAACAATTTAAGGTTGTTGAGTTTACTAATTAAAGTTTGAGAGGTATATCAAATAACACAGGTACGAAACATCTCTGTTAATTGGTTACTTATTTCGCTTAGTTGAGAGGTATATCAAATGACATAAGTACGAAACTGATGCAATCACGCAACAGCGTGTTAGCAAATATAAAAAAGAAAAGGAGAATAATTATGGCAAGTAAAACACAGTTAGCAACAGCAGGAGAACAGCAGGCGGCAATCGTAATCAACAACTCATTCATTGATGGATTGGTTAAGCAGCTTGAAAAAAAATGCGAATACGGTCTTTCGTTCCCAAAAGACTACAACCTCAGCAATGCGCTCATGGGGGCATATCTGATTCTGAAAGAAACAAAAGACAGAAATAATAAGCCAGTTCTGGAATCTTGCACATCCACAAGCATTGCAAACAGCCTTATGAACATGGCAACACTTGGTCTTTCGGTGCAGAAAAAGCAGGGCTATTTTATTAGTTATGGAAATCAGTGCCAGTTCCAGAGGTCTTACTTCGGAAACATTACAATAGCAAGAAGATACGGTATGAAAGATATTCATGCGGAAGTCATTTATGATGGTGATGAGTTCAAATACCACATTGAAGATGGAAACAAGGTGCTTGATTCCCATGAACAGGATTTTATGAACATTGACAACGATAAGATTCTTGGGGCATATGCAGTAGTGCTGATGGAAGATGGAACAAAGCATTTGGAAGTAATGAACATGAAGCAGATCAAACAATCTTGGTTGCAGGGCTATGGGTACAAAGAAAACGGCAATGGAACACACCAGAAGTTTACCGATCAAATGGCAAAGAAAACAGTTATCAATCGTGCATTAAAGCAGATCATTAACAGCCACGGTGATGCTTTTGTACAGGAAGCTGACGAAAACACAGAGAATATTCCAAAACAGGATATTATTGAACAGGACGTTGCTTATGAAATTAGTGAGAATGCAAACACAGAAGAATTCATTCCACAGCCAGAAGCAATCGAAGAAAAGCCAAAGCAGCCAACCGTAGCCGAAACCGTAAAAACGGCAGAAAAAGAACCAGTCACGGCAGCAGAGCCAGTTGAAACAGAGATTCCGTCATTTATGAGCCAGGAGGAAATGTAAGATGGAAACTTCCACAATTGTGCTTATTATTTTGCTTTCAATATCGCTTTTGGGATGGATAGTAACTTTTATTCGAAAAACCGAATGCAATCGAACCAATTTAATTATTCTTTTAAATGTTATTACATATGTGGAACTAATTATAATCCAACTTATTATAAAGTAAAAGGAGAGCCAAAATGAAGCATAAATGTATTAAGACAGCAGTATTAATCACAGGGATTACAGCAATCACAATGTTTAGTGGTTGTTCTTCCTGTAGCAGATCATTAAAATCACTGTCCAGTGATATTGACGGCGGTCTGAACCGTACCGTAACTGTTTACGATTACAACGGCGGTAAAATTAAGTCCTGGTCTGGAAAATTTGATGTTTCTGAATCGGAGAATGAAGTTTACTTTGACGATTCGGACGGAAAGAGAGTTATCATCCACGGAGGTATTGTTGTGAATGAGGAAAATTGACATGAGCGGTAATAAAATGAAATTCGAACCAGCAAACATTGTATTTCGGTTTCCAGAGGATGATGAAGTATGAGCGTAAGTTATGATAGATTTAAAATCAACGCCTTAATCCAAATGGCAAAAATCACACAGATATCTTCCCAAAGAGAAAGATATATTACATTAGCAGAAGAGGAACTTTGCAAGAGCGAAAAACTTGAAATTGATTCCATTGATTTATTTTTGCTATCTCGTGTGGAGCAAGACAGAAAAGGAAGAGTTTCTAGGTCAGAGGTTTACGATAAATATGTAACATTTTGTGAGAATAAAGGATTTGCGCCATCTACAAGAAATGTTCTTTATAGAACAATGAGAGAAAATGGAATTGGGGAAAAGAAAGTCAACGGAATTGATTCATTCAGTATTCGACTTTTATAGAAAGCGAGGTGATGAAAAATGTTCATGCGAGTAGTAAACACAGGGAGTACCCATGGAAATTGCTATGTTCTAAAATCGAACAGCGGAGAAATACTTCTTCTGGACTGTGGATGCAGATACAAAGACATTCTGAAAGCTATTGATTACAGAACAAGTGATGTTTCTGGCGTGCTTCTGACGCATGAACACGGTTGAGCGATCACCGTGAATCATTTAAAAATCTGATGAATTTAGGTATTCAAATTTACACCAATGATGAAACCGTGGAACATCTACAAATCATCACTGGCGAGCTGATGAAAGGCGTTCCAGAGAAAAGACCGTTTCGGGTTGGCTCATTTACAGTAATACCGTTCTATTTGCCACATACTACAAGGGACAAGGACACAGGGCAACTTATTCAGTGCTTCAATTATGGTTATATCGTGGAGCATGAAGAGATGGGGAAACTGCTGTATATGACAGACTTTGAATACTGCAAGTACAACTTTAAGGCAATGCGACTGAATCACTTAGTTATTGAATGCAACTATTGTAAAGAATTGGTTGACAAAACAGCTGAAAATTACACGCACAGGCTTAAAGGGCATTGTTCCTTAGATACTTGCAAAAGCTTAGTAAATACGAATCATACGGCGGCGCTACGGACGGTAACGTTGGTGCATTTGAGTAATGAAGCAGCTGACCCGGAACAGATTTTGAAAGAAATAAAAAAAGCGGTGGTTTGGGATGATGCACTCGTCCAGATTGCAACACCTGGACTGGAAATTAACTTGGACTTATGTCCGTTTTGAAAGGAGAAAATTAATGCCAAAAAAATTTAGAAACTATGTAATTAAAGGACAGGAGCATGTAAACCGCAAAACAGGAAAAACAATTCCTTCACCTAGTGCATGGCGTTCAGTAGAAGATGTGCTTCCAGAAACACCAGTTGATGATACCGCATGTTTGTACTATGTAAAGTTGGAAAACTCCGAAAAAATCATCATGCTTGCATATGCTGGAAATGGCGAATGGACTGACACAGAAGGAAAAGAATACAAAGGTGTAGAGACATGGCTTGAATATATGCCAAAAGAACATCCGATAGTCGAAAGAAAAACTTTCTTAAATGAAGATATTTTGAAAGCTATTGTTTCTGATTATATGGAAAAAACTGAAGGAGTTACGGTTAATACAAATAATGTATTTTTTAAAGTAGGAAGAAAATCTGTCGGCTATGGAATGAGTGAACATGAGGAATTGGTATTTATTGGATGTGATGTGATAGCTATGGAGGAAAATTGAAAATGAGCGTGTTCAGTGTACCAGTAACGATTGGTGTTAATGAGGAAGAAATTGCAAAGGAAATCCGTAAAAATGTTGAGGACAGGGTAGTTGAAAAGATTACTAAAGAAATCAAAGGAGTTATTTATAAAAAAGAGTTATATGGTAGTAGAGAAACCAATGAGCCGTTGTGTAGGATGATACATTCTCATATTTCCGAGATACTAGAAGAGAATAAAAGCGTGATCGTACAGGAAGCGGCAAAAGCCTTGGCAGATAAGATGATTAAAACCAAGGCTGTGAAAGAAGCAATAAAAGAAACTATTGAGAAAGTTAAGGAGGATTAACCAATGAAAATCTTCTTAAAAACACTTGACAAACTGAAAAAGCCAGAACCTTCCGAACAGGAATGTAAGTACGATAAAGGCTGGAATGATGCAATCAAGAAAGTTGAAGAACTGATTTGTTCCTACAGCTCTGCGGATATGTGGTTTCCAACAGATTTAATTTTGCCACCGGAACCAAACAAGGAAGAAAACCCGGGAGACTGGAAAGAATATGCGGTTACAATTAAGGGAGCTGTTCTTCCAACAAGTCTTACTTATTTAGGGGACGGTAAATGGGGAAGCGTAGAAGCATATGGTTTTGCATATTACCCAGTCATTGCATGGCAACCAATGCCACCAGCTTACAAACCAGGGAGGTAACACCATTGGAAATTACAATCGGAATTTGTGCAGAGGAAATCAAAGAAATTCTTGTTGAGCACATCAAGACAAAAGGATTTGACGTAACAGAAGATGATATTTCCTTTGTTATTGGGAAAGAAGAAAGCGTAACAGGAAATACAAAGAAAATCAAACACGCACTTATCAGGTGCGACATTCAGATTGAGAGGTGATAAATTGTGAATATTGTTATTCTTTCTGGAAGATTAACTGCTGACCCAGATATCAGAATGGGAACGAATGACACCAAAATTGCAAGATACATTTTGGCTGTCGAGAGAAGAGTAAAAAAGAACACGGAAAGAAAATCAGACTTTATTGCTTGCGTATGCCTTGGAAAAAATGCAGAATTCGCAGAGAAATATCTTAAAAAAGGCACGAAAGTAAATGTGCGTGGAGAATGGCAGACTGGAAACTATACGAATAAAAACGGTGAAAAAGTCTACTCAAATGATTGCCTTATTGCAGAACATGAATTTGCAGAAAGAAAAAGCCAGTCACCACAGACACAGGAAGCAGATACACGACCAGTACCACCGCCAGAACCTAGTTTCATGGATGTGCCGGATTTAGGCGGTATGGAAGATGAATTTCCGTTTAGTTAGGAGATGAAAATGAAATTTATAGATTTTTTCGCAGGCATCGGAGGGTTCCGAAGAGGAATGGAATTGGCGGGACATGAGTGTATTGGCTTTTGCGAGTTTGATAAATTTGCAACCGCAAGTTACATCTCAATGCACTTACTCACGCCAAATCAGAGAGAGTTCCTGGACAAAATGCCACTGAAACAACGACAAAAAGAAATACTAAAGGAGGAATACAGAAATGGAGAATGGTATGCAAATGACATTCGAAGAGTGTA
>ERZ1024431.14-NODE-14-length-44744-cov-18.318870_pt1 | contig 44744 bp, 64 predicted proteins | sample MGYA00520782_ERZ1024431 | MGnify/ENA primary metagenome ERZ1024431 (study PRJEB33242, sample SAMEA3444288) | Homo sapiens | biome: Host associated; feature: Gastrointestinal tract; material: Stool | place: Uganda | collected 2011-01-01 ...
GAGTTCAGACGTGTGCTCTTCCGATCTGGATCTTTTTCGTCAACTGGTTTCGCGGGTTTTTCTTCGCCAGGAAGCGGCTCTTCTTCCGCATGATTCTGGAATTCAGCCGTCTTCTTCGGAGCAGGCTTACTCGGGTCGCCCTGCGACTTATTTAAACCGTCGCTCTCTGCGATGTCGAACATTGCCTGATAAAGGTAACGACGCTGATAGGTTTCGACCGCGCCGATGCACTGAACTTCGTGGCAGCCTTTAAGGTCAGCTGTTCCGAACGGAGATTCGATTGTGTATCTGTCTTCGGGCTTTTCGCAGTCGATCGCTGTAAGGGTTGCTTTTTCTCTCGTGAATGACGCGATTGCCGTCATCTTATACTTGTTCATAAGTTCGTTGAGTGTGGGAAGGAAATCGTCGAGTTCCATGTATTCGTAATTCGCGAACTTGTTCTTACCGCTCATTTTAAGCTTTGTGTGGCGGAGTTCAACTCTTACCGCCTGAATTTTCTCAAAAATATTCATATTTTACCTCCGATTATATCTCGAAAATATCGTCATCATCGCTTGCTGCGCCAACTGCCTGTTTTACCTCTTCGGGTATGTCGTGCGACGGACTTTCGGTCTGTCTATCGTCATATTCGGCGTTTTCGGGATTACCTTTTTCGCCGCACTTTATAAGTCTGATTTCGGTAATTCTGTCGCCGTAAACTTTGGTTGAGTCATAGTTGCCTTTTCCGTCAGCGCCTTTATCTGCTTTCGCGTGTTCAGCTCTGATTTCTTCGAGTGTTCTGAAACCACACTCGATGTCGAACTTCTCGTCGGGAGACAAATCATCTTCTTCGATGTCTTTCTTTTCTGCGCCGTTGATATAAGCACAATTCAGATTCCATAACTTGTAATCCGAGGTTACGGTCGGGTCTTCTTTATCGAATCTGTTAGCAATCGGCTTTTCGAGATTTTCGGGAATAACGATTTCAATCGGCGCGAGATATTTGCCTTTGAATTCTTCGGTCTTAAATTCTCTCGCGAAGTAATTCGTGTAACCTTTAAGCACCTTTTTATCGCCCTTACCGACCGCAATCGGGTTTTTGCCCTTGAAGATGAACGGAACTTTGAGCGCGATGACCTGAACAGGGTCTTCGTCGTGGCAATATTCAATACGGTTGGGTACGAATTTCTTGTAAATCGCGTCTTTCTGCGCCGAATATTCGAATGCCCATTCGCCACTCACCCTCATAAGTCTGCCCTTGAGGAACTTATCGTAATTCGCCAAAATTCTTTCAAAGTAATTGATAAAATCGATGTCAAAAAGGAAGTATTTTACGCAAGTATTATATTTTTTACTTAATTCTTCGTAATCTTCGTCGGAATGAATGCCGTATTTGTCCGCGTCATAAGTCGAGAGATTTCCCTCATCATACGCTTTAATAACATTTGCGACATTATAAGGCGATTTATCGAGAAAACTCGTCATAAATTTGCCTTTCCCCGAATACTCTTTTCTTTTGGGGTACTCGATCCAACCTTCCTTTCTGTCGTAAGTCTTGTTGTCATCTGCGGGCGTTCCGTCTTCGTTCGCTCTGTAAAGCGCGGAAATTTCCATATTCGTTACCGAGCCCGTATTGGTGCGGAAATTGAAACGAAGGGCTTTCTTCGCCAAGCCCGAATCGAATCTGCGATATTCCACCGCCTTAAACTTTTCTGTCTCTTTGATGGGATGAATTGTTCCCACCGCGTCAAAAAAAACTGCCATTAATTTTTGCTCCTTTTAATTACTTTTTCCATTATAACACGCTCTTTATTATTTGTCAAGCGTTTTTGCCGATTTCTCGGAATTTTCTTCTTTGATTTCTGTTTTAGATTCTTCGGGCTTTTCTTCCGCCTCTTTTGGTGCCAAAATTGAGTCGCCGTATTCCACAAACTCGCCCGCTTCGTTCCGATACAAAAGGTCGAAAAGCGGTGTCCACAACCACAACTTGTCTGGGTCTTCCGCGAGACAAACGTAACCTTTCTTCGCGTTCTCGTCCGTCGTGTGTAAAATCGCGTCTTTGTTCGCCTCGATGAAATCTTTGTATTTCTGCGACAATCTCGGATAAGTCGGGCGGTTCTTTATAACCTCGTAATTAAGCTTTACTTCCGTTCCTTCGGGAATTGGCTCTTCGAGTTCGATGTTGATAAACGGATTAAGCGCGAGGTCGCTCATCGATTGAACATTCGCGTTACCTGCGCGGAACTTTATTGCGAAATCGAGTGCTTCAAGCTCCGCTTTTGTGTAATTGGTTTTGTGTTTACGGTTGAATTCTCTAACCGATTGTCTATTCCAGCTCATTGTTTATTCTCCTTGTCTTAGTCGTGGAATTTTGGGTTGTCACGTTCGTATTTGAATCGCGTTGTCCATAACACGTCAACTAACTTTTCAAATCTGTCGCCAAACATAATTTGATCGTAAACGTCGATTTTTGCCTTGGTTTTGAAAATCTGTTTGTTCATATGGTAATCGGCGAACGAACCCCAATCGAGCTGTGAGTAATCGTCCGTTACGTCAATCGTCGCTTTTTCGTCATCACGGCAACCGCACCACGGCGTGAGTAAAATTCTCCCGTCCTCGGTTCTGCTTATGATGAGTTCGTGTTCGGCTTTCGACCAAAACCGCCACATAAATTCTTTGCGAAGTTCTTCAGAGAATTCAGCTCGCGTCGCACACTTCTTTTTGAGTTTTTTGATGTCTTCTTCACGATAATGCAAAACATCGTAATTTTCTATGAGTTGCTTATTGCAGTTAAATTCCTTGCATAACACCTTTGGAAATTCAGCCATTCGTTTCCTCCTTTTCTAAAATATTTTTGCAAAAATAACATAAATTTGTCCACGTCGAATAATCAAAATCTTTTTGCCCGCGCATATACTTCTCTTCAAGATTGTAAAAACAAATCCGTAAATATTCGTTGTCGTGTTCTTTGAACCGTAAGCCCGATTCTAACCCGACGATTTCTTTCCCCGCAAACCTGTTTTGCATTCCAAAAAAATAAGCGTCGTATTTCGACAAATCACGAATCTTTATTTCGCGCCGCCGCATTTCAGCAATTACCTTGTCTGAATACGCTTTAAGGTAATGACGGTCGTAATCGTATATATAATTAATCAAAATGTGTTTGTCTTGTTTTGCGTATATCGAGTTGAGTTCGCGCCATTGCGCAAATAACTGCGATTTGGGAAGATACGGAATTAAATCAATGTGCCACAGTCTCATAATCGACCTCCGATTGTGGCTTCATTATAACACAAAACTTCATCCATGTCAAGCATTTGAACGAAGTTTTTGAAAATTTTTATTTTATAAAATGTCTATTTTATTCTACGAGATTATAATCTTCATATTGCCAGAGCTCAAAATCAACCGATTCGCTATAATAGCCATTTGATCTGCCATACCAACGAATTGTATCATACCCTTTGTTTGTGGTTATTTTATAAAAAGTCCAAGTATAACTTTCTTCCCATTCGTTTAACGGAGCCTCGTTGTCGGAGTTTATTTCTTCTAATTTACACCATTTGCAATCTGTATACATATCGCCATTGTGTTCTTCGCTGTCAACATCCTCGATCCATACCCCCTCACAACAATCTTGGTGATGGCACATAACAATTATAAAACCATCTTTGCACCAAAACCTCGCTTGATTGCTTCCTTTTTTTAAACCATCAACTTTAACAAGACCACTAGCGAGATGGACGTTAATGTTATTAAGTTCTTCAACCGATAAATGGTATGAGCTCACGTAATATTTGTCTATACACTTCATTATTCTACCTCCAAAATCATCGCCTGTAACTCCTCGATTCTCTTCTCGTGAGCGGCGATTGCTCGTTCTTGCTTTAGGCCTTTCATCTCTTTTTTAACGCGTTTTATCTCATCTTTCAAATCCGCGTTCCACTTCTTCTTTATCAGTGTGTAAATTACCGCGACCGAATCGCTTTCGTCGTCCGTCAAATCGCCCGCTTTTAACCCGTAATGGGCGCAAACCGCTTTTTTAATATCGGTCTTTGTCGGCTTCGGCGTTTCTTCAGTTTTGAAAAGCGCTTTTACCGAAACCGCGTGAACGCCAACCTCGTCGTAAAAATCCACCCCGTCTACCTTTGCGACCGCGATATCGAGAGCCGCGTGCGCCTTCGCGAGCGTTTGAAGCGTCGCAATGGTCGTAAATCGACCTGCCTGCGCGGGCATCGCTTCTTTGATAATCATCAGCTGATTGCCGTATTTCTCGACTGCCGAAGTCAGGTATTCTTTGAGTTTCGTATAAAGTGTTGCAACGGGCGTTTCATCGGTGTGCGAGACCTCGATTTTGTCGGTTCGAACGATTGATTTTTGAGCGATGTCATATAATGAAATGCCTGTTTTATAAAGCGCGAGGTCGAAGCTTATTATGTAATCGATTTCTGATAACGGTTTTTGAAACTTAATCACGATTCAACTCATCCTTAAAATAATCTTCGGCTATCATGTCAATTGCCTCTTCGATGTTCTCTAATCGACAAGTTCCTTCTTTAAACCACTCTTCGTATCCCGCTTCTCGTAAATAACTCTTCAACGATTCAGTGTATGTTTCCAATATATGCAATATATCTGTCACCCACATTCTTCTACCTCAGCAATTAGCAACGTCGCAGTAATAATTGACCGTTCAGCCTCGTATTCAATTTTAATGAACGGCGTTACCTCTGATAAAATCATGGTACTCAGACGGAATTGGACTTGTTCCATCGGTAGCAAATCAATTCTCGCAGACTTTTTAATTTCTTTAAGCTTAATATTTCTCTCTCGTATTGTAATCGCAACTGATGTCATCGGGTCGTGGGCAATTTGTTTTTTGAGAAGTTCGTTTTCATCCTTAACCATCTGCAATTGCTTTTCCGTGAGTCTAATAAGCATATCTTTTACTTCAATGGTTGATGCTAACTCTTTATAATCACTTTTCGGCACACCGCCGAAAAGACCTAAAAACCATCTTTGAAATTTAGTCGGTTGTTTCATTCTTCCTCCTCCCCGTGAAATATCGCTAACGCTCTTTCTATATCCAGCATTGCCTTATCGTTTGCTTCCTGTTCTTGTTTAATCTCTTCTTCGGTTAAAACTGTTCTTGTCAGTCGCTTTTTCGCCGCCTCGTAACAACTCTTGAATTGATTCGGGCTTTTGCACTCACAAATGCCTTTGTGCCAGTAACCGTAATAACAACAATCCAAATATTGCATTATCTCTTTGTGAGTTGGTTCAATCCTTTCCATAACATTTACCTCCGATTACGCGTTTAGTATAACATAATCGGAGGAGTTTGTCAAGCGTTTATTCGTCTATTTTAAAAAGTTCTATCATAATTTTTAACGCTTTGCTTTCTTTGTTTGTTCTTTCAAAAAGACCCGCGAGTTCTTCCGCCTTTGATTCGGTTAGTTTTAGAAAAATTTGTTCGGTATTTATTATATCTATTTCACCATCTTCGACTGGGCAAAACGAAATGCAGTAACCCTTTCGCGGGAATTTCTTTTCGAGTTGTTTACGATTTAATTCGGGAATTGCGTTTATCCTCATTCCGAATCCTCCTCGTTTGCGAAAATCTCAATTGTTCTCACTTCGCTTAATCTTACAAACTCGACCATCTCTTTCCCTTCTTCTTCGCCGTTCCAATCGACGAATTTCAAACCAAGCAGGAAATCTCCGCCTATATCGATAACACTCGAAATTTGGACGTAATCGGCGTTTGCATCTTTGGGATAGCCTTTGTACCAAAAACGGAAAATATCGTGTTCATCTACGCAAGCGCGGAACCACTCTAAAAATGAGCCGCTAAAATTTTTGTATCTTTTGTAAAAATCTTTGTTTGCAATTTTAATCATTTTTCTTCCTCCCACCGCCAATCTTTGTTGAAGTCTTTGTAGAATCCGTTATCCAGATAAACTCTGAATCCGTTCCATAATTCTTCTACTCTGCTCACGTTAAAATAATACCGTGGGCATGTTTCTCGTGTATATACGCTAATCGTCATATATCCTCCAAACAATCCCTTCCAGCCACCCATTCATCCACGGGCGAAATGTCATTCTTTCTTCCATATTCCCCATCAACATCGAGTAATCCACTCATCCAGCCGTGCGGATAATCAATCGAGAACCAACCGTCGTTTTTATCCCGAACGAAATAAACGAAGCCATCGTCGTATTTCGGAATTGGTTTTAAAAGTTCCTGCTTCTAATAATTTGATAAATTCTTCTTTCCAGTTCATAATTATTCTCCAGCCTCAATTCTATCTACAACTGGTTTCCAGCAGATTATATCACTGACTTCTACATCCATTGTCCTGTATTCATTGGAAATGTCAATAAAATATATTGCATCTCCGCAACAAGATGCGCAACTAAGGGTGTGCCAAGTGTTAGTGGTATCACTATTAAGTTTTGCCAGGATAACCTGACCTGCCAGTGGTCTCTTCTCCGCAAGTGTGTAAAATCTCATATCTACCTCCGATTGTGCTTTCATTATAGCAAATAAAAACCCCATTGTCAAGCGTTTGAACGGGGTTTTTGAAAATATTTTATTTTTCGAAAAGTTCTAGAGCGGGCTTACCATTTAAAGACGACCGCATTATAGCTTTAATACATTCTTTCCCATTACACCCAATATAATAATCGGTTATAACGCAGTTCTCATTTCTTCCAGTAAATTTTTCTTCTTTATTGGTATCATCGACAGTTATCATTTTGAGAGTAATCGCATAATTACGACTATAAAGAACATCGGTGCGTTGGAATAATGCTTCATATTCCTTTTTCTTTTTAGTTATTTCAAATGTTAATCGTATATCGTTATTTTGAAAGACTTCAATCGCACATTCTCCCATTGCAACGGCGTCCCCTGTCAAAATTCGTCTTTTACAACGCTGTCTTTTATCATATAAATATACTTTTAGAGTTGTTATAGTTAAAAATTTCATAATCTTCTCCTGCACAATAAAATTCAAATTTTATCCCATACTAGTAATTGTAATAGTTTTTACATTTTCTGGCAATATAAAGAATTGAAATTGTTTATAACATTTTCTACCGTTAAGATTGAAGGTGATGTGAGCATAATATTGAGGACCACCATAAAACCCCTTATATTTAAAGGTATCAACCTCACAAACAACATCGTCGGGTATAAGAATCCATTCCTCAATATTAGGGTCAAATATTGTACGATAATGGTCGTCACAATGATAAGGGTGAAGTATTTCTCTAATTTCCCCATACGTCTTGCCGTTAAATAATCTTTTCACCTCTTCCATACTGCCAAAGCGGCGAGGTATTGGGGTGACTTTGAATATTTCTTTCGGCGTTTGTACACAACACCATATATCAGGTTCGGCGATTTTCTTCCCATTTGAATCAAACCATTCACCAGATTTATAGCAAATTTGAAACTGATATTTATTTCTTCTTATTCCGATACATAAATCGGTTTCTTTGGGTAATTTTTCCTTTGTGGTATACCAATCTTCATGAATAGCTCTCATTTCAAACCTCCAATAAAAGATAGATTTTATTCATTAATCGCTGTCATTAAATCGTAAACCCAATCAAAATGGTTTGAAAAAAACGCGAAAGACATTACACACCATGGTACAGAAAAAATCAACCCGATAAAAAGCCACGGATTTATTATCGCACCCAATAATATAAATACGAACATGGGAGCAACTATAATCAGCGCAATTAAAAACGCAATAAAACATCCAAAAAAAGATTTCAAGTATTTCATTTTTTCTCCTCCAACTTTGCGAGCCTTTCTTTTATCTCGTCTATTTCTTCTTTTAACCCGTCTTGCCACGTTTTCGTAAATTCATCAAAAACTGGTTCAACGTATGAATTTACGAGTAAAGATTCGTTGATCTTTAACTGACAACTATCGAGTTCAGTTTTAGCTTTCTCGGTTTCTTTTTTCAACACTTTAAAGCTTTCTGCAAGCTTTCTCTCGTTTTCTTTCCTTTCCTCGTCTTCGTCAATAAACCGATATTCCCCGAAAACATCGTGCGTTTCGACGCGGAAATTGCACCCACATTCCAAGCACTCGCAACGCACTTTTATCGGTTCGGCTTCGGTCGGGTTTTGCAACTCTCCGTCTTTGTAAATCGGGTCGGGTTTGGCGATAAAAATCAAGGGCGTAAAACCGACACCCGCGTTTTCTTTTACGCTGAAATACGACTCCCCGCATTTCGGGCATTTTACTTTTTTATAATCAATCGTTGTCATAATTATCTCCTTATTTTACATTCGACGTGCAGGTAATTTTCCACGGGCTTTTTTGACACCATTGGCACGGACTGTCCCCGACATACGGCGTTTTGAGATACTTCGGGTTATTCGGGCAACCTTCGCAGCCGCTCCAATTATCCGATTTCGTCGCCCAATCGGGAAGCGTGAAAGGACGATAAGCCAAATCATTTACCTGATGTGGGTTATAGGTTCCGTTTGGGTTAGTTATTGTGCCATATCCACCATTTGTTGGAAGCGGGCATTCGTCAACTTTTCCGATCATAAATTGTTTTGCGTACAACGTTGCACCGCAGCAGGGACAATTTACTATGTTTTCGTGCACGTCTTCTTTTTCGTAGGTGAATTCGCAACCGCAATACGGGCAGGTTATGTGAAATTCTTTTACACCATTTTTAATTATTTTAATTGCCATCTTTTATCTCCTAATAAAATCATATATCTCATTGATTGATAAATGTTTCAAATTATTTTTAATTATCCATCTTCCATTTATCCCAACCATAACATCGCACCCCAACTCTTCTAACGTTCGGGTATCTTCCGTCGTTGAATAATTGTCGCATGAATATTTTGAAAGTTTCAAATCATCTGGAATTATTACCCTTAGAACCACTCTCTCTTCGGGGAATAAGCAGCTACTACCAATCAAGCGAAAGTCGCTTATCTTATCTGTCGATTTAGCGATCCAGCAACTAATATATCTATATTTTTTTAAACGTTTCATCTTTTCACCCAAATAAAATGGTCGTTCTGTTATCTGTATTATATCAAACCGAAATCCGTTTGTCAAGTGTTTAAACTCAATAATCAAAATTTCTTTTTCCGTTTTCTTCGCCTTCGTCAAACCCCGCTTCGTAACCGTCCAACCAAGCCTCTTTAAGAATGGCTCGTAAATCCGCTTTTTCGTAAATTTCGAGTTTGGTAATTTTAAGCGCGTCTTTTATCTTTTCTATTAATTCGTCGTATTCCATTTCACTCCTCCTCTTCGTCATCCCAATTTTCTTCGCCACGTTCGTGATTATAATCGTAATCTTCTTGTCTATAGTATTCGTCCCAGTCGTCTGTTTCATCGAGTTCTTCTTCGATTTTTTCAGCGAGCCCATCGACAACTTCGTCAAATAACTCTTCTTTGCCAAGTAAACAAGCTACCAATTTTGCATTGAATTCTTTATCCTTCATTTTAGTTCTCCTTTATAATCATTGATTGTGAATAATTCTTTTGGGTCGACTTTAAATTCGATCGTTTCGCCATTTAATTCGTCTGCATTAATTTCAAATTTAGCCGTATCTTCATACGATAATAATTTCGGTTGTTCCATCAGCAACTCCTTAAATATCGAAATCGTCGTCGTCAATTGCCTCGTCGATCGCTTGTAACGCTGTGAATTTCTTCATTTGAATAAAGTGTTTATCCATTCCTTTCCATTCCATCTTCGGCTTAAAGTTCTTATCGTTCGGCGTCCAAAGCGAGTAATAACAACACAAATTTTTCCCTTGTTCGGTTATGTTCGGGTTGTTGTCGCAGAATTCGCACCAATAACACAATGGGCTCGGTTTCGGTTTCCATTCCCGACCCTCGATTAAACCGATGAGCTTTTGAATTTTTGCCTCTCCCCTTATCTCAAACCCGTTGGTGCCAGCGGGCTGTAAAACGTCGATTACGGGCAGCGAGTAAAAGCAATCGATTATTATATCGTCGCCGTATTTCTGCCGCAAAGCCTTGCAATAAAACACGAATTGTAACGGCGTCGTGGTTTCTTGTTTCGTAAATTCGTGATCTTTCGTTTTGATATCCCAAATCACGAAGTGGTTCGGTCCGTCGCGATACCGCATAACCAAATCGATGAACCCGTTGAACACGTACTTGTCGGCGTAGGAAAACTCGAACGGAACTTCCGCACCGACGATTTCTAATTCGGGGTGGTTTTCCATATATTGCGGGAATCGGTAAAATCCTTCGACGATAAACTGCTTCGCCTTTTCGGCATAAGACAACCCGCTCTTCGTATCGTGGCTGTTCCATTCTTCGGGGAAGCGTTTCGCGATTTCGTCGATTGCGATGATCTGCTCTTTATCTTTACTTCCGACACTCGTTTTTTTCGTTTTGGTAAAGATTTCTTCAAGTTCGTCGTAATTAATCGGTTTGCCGTTCTTTATGCAATTCGCCTCTTTTTCTAATATATAATGGCAAAGAGAGCCGTAAAGCACGGCGGGGCTATCAACCCATATATAATTGCCACACGAATATTTGAGGTAGTAATGAAACGGGCAGCCGTCGTATGTCGAGAGCTTTGAAAAACTCATTTTTTCTTTCTTTTTTTGTGCCATTATTTTGTCTCCTTTGGCGGATATTCTTTGATTTGGTACCACTTAAACCACTGCTCGAACTCATTTGGAATTTTCTCCCACTGCTTTGTTTCGGGGTTCAGCCGACTTCTCGGCTTGCTTTCGGTGTAATAAATGATTATCATACCCTTTGCGAGCGGCTGCTCGGCGAAGGTTTTTTTATAACATTTAATCATTTCGGTTTTACCTGTATAAAGGTTGTAAACCGTGATTTTTGGTGAAAACTTTGTGTCAGCCGAGCAAACGTAACCGTTATATTTGTCTCTCGCGTCCGTGCTCTTAAAGCTCAAATATCCCAAATATTCCAACTCGGAAGCCAACCGCTCGGAAAGTGTGAATTCCTTCGGTTTGGCGTTCTCGCAAAGGTAAGAAACGAGCGCGGCAGAATCGGTTATGCGATACTGCTTTTCGGTTTCGGTCGCGAATTGGAGAACCGTTTCGCGGGGAAGAGTGCAGATCTCTTTTTTAAGAAGCTTTTTGCCTGAATAAGTGTTGTAAATATCGACGATTGATAAGAGCGTTTGCGGCGTTCCGAAACAATCGAAGTAACCGAGCTTTATCAAAATATCCAACTGGCGGGAATCGCCTGGGAAGTCTTTGAGCAGTTCGAGGAAGTTGTTGTATTTCTTCGTCTGCGAAAGCTTGTAAAGCGTGTCGGAAACCGAGGCGTTCATGTATTTTATGGATTCCATCCCTTTGTAAATGGTATTGGTTAATTTATCCATATTATAACCCGACTTTGAGTGACCGAACGAAATATCGTGGATCTTTATCCCGATTTTCTTTGCGTACTCGGTTATCGCCGTTATTTTATCTTCTTTATCGGTAAATGTATTAAATGCCGCCGTAAGAAATTCGAGCGGATAATAATAACGCAAATAACCCGAAATATAACCAATTGCGCTGTACGCGTCGCTATGATTCCACGAGAATCCATACGAGCTGGCATCAAGAATTATCTGCAAAAACGGTTTGATAACTTCTTGGCACTTTTCTTTCGTAATATCGTAATGAGTTGAAGAATAATCGATGAATCTTTGTTCAATTTCAGGAAGAAGCGTTGCCGTTCCTTTTTTCTTTGCGATTGCACGACGGACGTTATCCGATTCCGCCTGCGTGTAACCGCAAAATTTAACCAAAAACATCATTATCGTTTCCTGCATACAAACTCGACCCGCTTCTGGCGCGAGGAATTCATTTAATTCTTTAAAGCCGTTGTCGTAAAAATCGCCGCCCGAAACTTCGTCTCGATAACTTGCGCATGCGGGACGGAGCAGACCATTACCAAACGAAAACCACTTTAAATAAGAAAAGTTGCTCGTTTTTGCCTTAACCTTTCTTATGGTTTCGTCCGACATAAACCTTTTCAAATAAGCCTGCGCTGAATTAGATTCCCACTGGAAGATGAGCGTCGTATCATCTCGAATACTTCTCCAAACCTTTTCGTCGTTCAAATCGACATTATCAGGGTTTAATCGTTCTATCCCTGCCAATTGACAAGTTTTGTTTATTACGCCTATATTATCCAAACCTAAAATGTCTCCATGTGTTCAGTTAGTTAAAATTGTCTTTGTATTTCCAAATATATCCACCAGATGTTTTAGTAAGACCGCGACAACAATTTGATATAGCGACTTTACATATATTATTATCTTTTGCGGCATTTATAATCGAATTGTATTCTCGAATTAAATTGCCCTCCAAATCAAACATTAATACTGCTCGACTTTGAACTTTGGATATAATTTGTTTAGTTTGTTCTGTATGATGCTTACCAAAAAATGAGTTTAATTCACCGACTCTTTTTGAAGTGCTTTCAGACATTTTTTTCAATGTTTCTGGTGAAAGATTTTCTCTTTTATGAGAAATAGCCGCCCTTTCGCGTTGTTCTTTAGACCATTTGTGCCCATAATTTGGATTTCTTTCACCAAATCTTTCTAGCTGTCTTGCTTTTTCTGATAGTTTCACTCTCGAAGCTTCGGAATGCTTAAAACCTTTAATACCATCACCACCAACGGTCACATTATAACCATACTTGTCATCTGTGGTATTATAAGATTTTATTAATTCTTGCTCCATCTTTTTAGCATCATCTTCGTCTAAATTATCTGCAATAATTTCGTGGTCGAAGTTTTCCCAACCATACTTCCTTATTGCTCTCCCGATTGGTAAGTTTTCGGAGTAACCGTATCCGTTTCTCCACCTCTTCTTTACGGGGGTAGAAGTAATTCCGACGTATTTTTTACCATTTATAAGGTTTGTGTGTATATAAACCGTCCACAAATCTATCACCCCCAATATTATGTATTTTATTGGCGAGTATATTTGGTAAGACAATTTTAATATTAAGTTCGCTACTCTTAACCTGCGCCATTACGCGCATCTATATATTTCTATATAGTGCAGACTATATCTTCACCCACCGTTTTACGGTTTGGGGTTCTCCACTTCGAGGCGCTTGCCCCTACTCCCATTCGGGATAGTCGTTGAGCCTTTTCCTTTTAAGGAACTTGGTTGCTGATTACCAATTTTTTATTCGGTCCTTAGAATTTTTTCTTAGACTATCTTGTATATTTTTTCTGCTTTCGCTCCATCACGCTTACCCTTTCGAGTTACGTTGTGGCATACAAGCTTTAAGGTTTTCCAGCAGTTCAGAGAATTATTATTGCGTACCATTTCTGGGACGCCAGCCTATTCATTTTAGTTTAAGCTTTACGTACATTTGTCCATCAAGCCCGTGCATATCCAACATTGAGACTGGGTAATCGGAAGTCGCAATCGTGCATAAACCAACATCGGTTTCTATCGGTCTGTCGCTTACCAAAACGCCGCTCGGATGCGAACCAATCGAAACGATTGTCCCCGAAACAATATCAACATATTTAAACACTTCGGGGTATTCATCACGCATTTTTTGTTCGTTATCTTCGACGTTAATCGAAATATAATCAGCAATTTTAAGATATTTGCCATCATCAGAACCATCACGTTTTTTGTATAACGCTCGGCAAACATCTCGGACTGCACCTTTAAGTGCTATCGTATTAAAAGTGATAATTTCGCTCGTTTTGATATTTGGCAAATTCATCTTATCGTGCAATAAGAAGTATTTGATTTTATCTCTATCGATCGAGCAGTAATCGGTATCTATGTCCGCGTTCGTAACTCTCGCAGGGTTCATAAAACGGAAGAAGTTCAAATGGAACTTCAAACTATCCATCTGTGTAATTCCCAAAATATAAGCAATCAGACTGCCCGATACGGAACCACGACCATACCCCGATTGAATACCATTCTGCCGTTCCCATTCGCGGATATACGATTCGAGCAACATAAAGTCGATTGCACCGACCTTTTTGTAAACTTCAAACTCTTCGTTAACACGAGAAACAACTTCTGCCTTTGAATACCGCTCTTTTAGGTATTTATTTGTTTTATACCCTTCATTGATTTTCTGCTTAAAAACTTTCTCTTGGTCGTCATAAATATGAGGATATTTCGTGTGTCGGTCGAGTTCGAATGATTCAACCATATCAGCAACAACGTTTGTATTTGCTATTGCCGCCATATAAGCTTCTTCGGGAATTGAATGTTGAGTTTGATATGCCTGAATTAGTTCGTCGTAAGTTTTAAAAGTTAAATCCCAACCTTCTTCATCTCCGAAAAATATATCTTTACTTTGTTGAAGTATCTTTCTCCCTTCGGCGTGTATTGAATCGAGTGAATGGGTATCGGTCCCTGCGATAAGCCGCAACCCCGTTTTTTGTGATATGTTATATAATTTTTGATTGTAAGATATTTGGTCTTCTACGTTATGATGCTGAATTTCCAGAAAACATCTTCCTTGGTTTTGCATCATAAAACGTAAAAATCTTTCTTGAATTTCAGCATTCGCGTGATTTAAAATTCCGCCAAGACAGGCGCTCGTAATTATTATATTGTTAGACGTGCCCAACAACTCGTCAAATGTGATTCGCGGCACGTAATAAAAATGATTATCTTTACGGTTAAACGATTTCGTCGCCAAACCATTCAGCTCGTGCACACCATCAAAATTGCGAGCAATCAACAAACAGTGCCAATTATCACGGACTTTTTCTGTAAGCGTTTCGGTGACGTAAAATTCTTCTGCGTGAATATATTTCATTCCCGCTTTTTCTATCGACTCTTTTTTTAAGTCCCACGCGAAAACCGAGCCGTGTTCGCTCAACGCAAACGATTTCATTCCACATTCTTGCGCACGGTCAATATAACTTTGGAATTTTGTTACCGAATCGATATTGGTGACTCCGTTCGACATATCGCTATGGCAATGTAATATAGTGTAATTATTCACAACTTCAACCTCCGCTCGATAAAACTACTATTTTATTACTCTTCATATTCTGGCAATTCCGTCCAAGCAATTATGTCAGATTCGTTTATTTCGTCATCAATTCTGTCGTATACCCACCAACACCTATAACCACGATAAAGGTCTCGCCAATATCCAGTTCTGTATATAGTTTCTCCGAAATAGTTTTTATAATAAATCAAAACTTCTTTCTCTTCTTCGGGCGGATCTTCTGCTACTTTGTGCCACACGCCTTTAAATTCTTTCATTTCTTATTTTCCTCCTGTAATCTTTCCATTACTTTCATCGCCTTTTCAATTCCCTCTTCGACAAGATTTCCTTTCTCGTCTATAACTACGAACTTCCCATATTTAGTATGCGCTTTGACCGCCTCTCTCGAGCCGTGCGCTTTGTAAACCTTATACGCTATATTAATAATCTTTTCTCGTTCTGTATTCATCCTAACCTCCACGTGATAAAATCGCCGTTTTAATATATCACTTCTTCGCCTGCGTCTTCATACGCTTGCCAATTCAACACATACGCGCTGTAATAATCGTCAACATCTACTTCTCTTTGGTTGACAAAGCCCAAAACCTCGTTGATTTCCACGCTTACGATATTATTCGCTTGTTTCAGCTCCATGAGTTCCTTTTTAACCGCCTCGATTTTGCAACCCGCTTTCCCGATGAGATACCCTGCACGATCCGTGTAAATCAGGACGCGATAACCCCGTTGCTCTTTGTCGTATTTCAACGCAATCCCGACCTGCATAACCCCGCAATCTTTAATCCACCGCGAAATCACGTTATAAGTTTCGGGGTTTAGAGAGGCCAAACTCGGCTGCGTGAGTTTTTCAATCTCGCGTTCCAAGTAATGAACCTTTTTCGTCGCTTTTTGGTATTGGTTATAAACCACGACGAGCCCGATTTCCAAAGTTGCCTGAACAATTACTGAAATGATTAAAATTACAATTTCCATTTTTCTACCTCCGATTGTGTCTCTATTATAGCAGATAAAAAAGAACTTGTCAAGCATTTAGCCGCAAGTTCTTAAAAAAATTATAAATAATAGTTTCAAAACAATACTTGTTCGCATTCCATCGTATCGTTAATCTGACTGGCGATTGTATCCACTCTGCTCGCTATGGCGTTTAAGCACAAAACCTTTGTCGCCTCATACGGCGAGCTCAGAACGCCAGCGGTCCCGACTGCGACACAATTTGTTAAAATGTTATAATTCTCATCGACGCGAGCGGGAATTACGACTACCATTTCGTCGGGTAAATCTTCCAAAATCGCTTTTAAGTGACAAACTTTCATCGCAGTGGAAACGGTTGTGCATCTGTTGTATATCGGTTCTAATTTCATATAAAACACCTCTTTTATTTTATCCCGTTTAAACGGTTCAATTCTCGTGTCACAATTCTCTGAATATCTTCTAAATTTTCTCTCTTCAGCTCGTAACTCGCGACCGTAGGCCCCACGCCATACGCTCTCGGACCTGCGATTTGGTAATCGTCGAGATAAACGGTCGGACCTGATTTGGGATAAGGGTATTGAACGAGTTCTAATTTCATTTTGTTTCTCCTTTATCTATCACATTAAACTCACCACAATGAGGGCATTTTGCAACACCCGTAATCGCGGGTGCCTTCTCGGCGGTTTTTGCACAAAAATTTTTCCCGCAATTGTTACATTTTACATTATCCTTCTTATATGTCATTGTAAACCACAATGTATCCACTATCGCCCAAAACGGGCTAATAAGTACATATAATATAATTGAAAAAATTTTCCCAAATTTATTCAAAACCGTTGATCTCACAAGCAAATTTAAAATTCCAAATTTACCTGACGAAATACCTTCTGTTATCAATCCAACGGAAAGAGAAATAGTTACTCCTGCTTGTATGAAAAATATCACTCGCAAAATTTCCATTATAAGTTTTCAACCTCCCAACCAAGCATTTCTTTCATATTTTTGATTTGCTCTTCGGTGAACGTTTTGTCAGTTAAATTTATTTGCAAACTACCAATTGAAATCCTTGCGGAATATTTCGGCAATGCGATTTTGTAACCCTTGAGTGGTATGACGCCTTCGGGTAAAGGCAAATTGTCGGGAGTTTCTTTCTTCATTTCATGCCGATAATATCTACAACCACCTTTTGCGACCGCATCTCTGACACCACCGCATACTTTCGAACTACATCCTCTGCAATATTTCTTGTAAAACTTGTCTTCGTCATCATACACGTCGCTGCTTCCGTATTCAATCATTTTGGGTTCAAAACAAGTGCAATTATCTTCTTCATCTTTATGAGTACATAACAAGATAGGTCCATTATACTTCACTTTTTCATAACTACAAGCACACTCGCCAAAACCCTCTATATAATCTGAATAAAACTTGCATTCCATTGTTGTTACACCTTCTTAAACTTATGTCCGTTTATTTCAATAAAATCAAAATCATCAAAATTATCTTTTTCAATTTTAATTTCTACTTCAAGGCTTTTTGGTTTTAGAATAATTTTATCACAATTTTGAATTGTCAAAGTTCTTAAGTCTATAGGGTTATCTTTGTCTGTCATAAGTTGGGCTGTTATCACACCTTCTTCGTGAGGTTCAAAATTTTCACATTCATTTTGTGGATCTGTAAACCAACATTTTTTAATCTACATGACGGATTGAGACACCTATTGTTACTGCCATTTGGACTCCTTAAATAAAATTTACATTTCTTCATAATATTCCTCATCTGCACCATCTGTCACAGTATAATGTTCTGTTTTAGTATAGAAATATATTGCATCTTTACCTATATAGTTTAATACTATTTTTGTGCGGGTATGACTTACTCGGTCGACTACTCTTTGAGGAAGCTCGCTTAATTTCTCAAAAGGAATTTCTTTGCGATTTAAGTAAAATTTTATATTTTCCATTATCTTCATTTAACCTCTTTTATCTTTTTTGCCTCGGCTTATGTAGAGAGTAATAGTCTCCTGGAACACTCAATGAACGTATCATCTTCTGAATTTCGATGTTAATCAATTTTCGTTCTAATTCTTCTTCTATACAAAGTGATTCAACCTCAATAAGCGTTCCATTTTCAATTTTGTCTTCTAACTCAGCAAGACGATTTAATAATTCATCGTAACTTGCATTAGATGCGTTTTTGCTTCTTTTAAAAGTTAGCCTCTTATAGTTTTTCACTTACACTTCCCTCCAACCATTTTTCTGAATAATTCTTCTCATATTATCTCTTCCGACTGGGTTTGCCGTGTGAAGATGAATAGGAATATCATTTATTCCAAGTTCTTCCATATAGTCTAATATTTTAATATAATCTCCTCCGTATTGGAAATAATCTCCAGAGTCGTGATCAAGAGAAATTTCTTCAATAAGTAATCTAGTTCCAAGTCTGGATGGAATTTTATGCCACCGTAATAAATCTTTACATAAGTCAACTGTTTTGACCCAATAATAACCTTCAGGTGCAGGTCTTAAATCATCAACCCAAATTTTAGCCATTGTTTTTCTCCTAATTTTTATCTTGTTTCTATTTTTTCAACATATTGCCACAACTGCGGCGGACGGGTTATAGGTTTTTTGTAACCACAAGCACAAACATCATATTCCCTTTCCCAATCACACATTCTGCAACTCGGCTTTTTACAAGGTATATAAAACTCCTTCAACTCTTTCGGTTTGTCATAAATCTTTAAGTCGGATATGTGCCAAGAGTATAAATGTTTCCCTACGCCGATATAGTCAAATAATTCTTGTGCTGATAAACACATTTCTTTTAGGTCATCGTTATTGAGCATAGTTTCTATATACTTGTCGTTACGCTCAAAGACTATACCCTCGTGCCAACTGCTCACTTTATAAACACCGTTATCAATAAATTGACCATATCCTAAATTGTTCTCTTTTAAATAAGGAACGGAGGCGCAATAAAAATTGTCAACCTTATCGCAGATAAACTCGCCGATTACTTTCCCGTTCACTATCTTATTTGTGCAAAAATCCAAATTGATTATTCTATAATTCGTTTTATGATTTTTTGTTTTTGTATTCCAACAATCAACTTCTCGCAACAAATCTCTCCCTTTTGTGCAATAAATGTAAACCTTAAACGGCGTTCATTTTGGAGCAAACTTCTTTGCGAGTATTTTGCAATCACCGTTCGCAATTTTCTCACATAAATATGGTGAAACTGATGTTATAATGCTTTTCATTCTTCCACCTTGCTTTTAAGCCATTGTTCCCACGAGTATTTACAGCCACCACTGCAACAGACAGGACAATAGTCACAATATGTCAATCTGCCAATAAAGTCTGCCAACTCTTCTATGCTCATATTCTTTATTTTCTCAAAATTAGTCATTTTTAATTTCCTTTATAAAACCAATCGTAGTCATCGCAGTTTTTCATGTAATAAGGATTAATACGATTTTTGTCTGTTCCCCAATTACGTAAAACTTTCTTGTTTCTATTTATGAAAAAATAAGACTCATCGTCATTGTCATTTCCAGTAAATACAAGGCCATCAGAAATAAACCTTAAAACTCTATCATCATCCTCAAACAACCATTCAAGAAACTGTTCAAGTTCGTAACTATGATCTACATAGCCATAATTACTACTTACATAGCAATACATTGTTCCATCTTCACATTTATAGCTAGACACTTCATAATCAGCATACTTAGCTTGAATGTTATTTCTTTTCATAACTTCTTTAAGTTTTGGTAAATATTTCTCTCTGATTTTTTGACTATTTGTTACAATTCCAGTATAAAGGTAATCTGCTGGATCAATATCATCTTCTAGTTCCCATCCAAAATCACCAAAATGGAATCTGACGTCAGAAGGAATATGTTCAACTTTCTTAGGTACTGCCAAGCTGTGCGTTGAGCTACTATTAGTTTCAAATGTGTTATATCTAACTGTTCTCATGTTTTATCCTCTTAATTTATTATACATTTCTTCTACTGTCGGAAGAAGATCGAATTTTTCTTTTGAGCAAGAATTTTTAGCAAACTTTCTTTCTACCATATCAATAAACATTGAAGCAGATGTTTGCTCACCTTCTAAACCATCATCACCCATATAAAATTGATTCCATTCTTTTTCTGATAAAAGAGATTTTACATCAAGTTGTTTTAAAGCAAGATTATCAAAGCTTACTACTTCAAACCATTTTTCTTTAAGGATGTCAGGCAACCATTTTTTAAGAGCGATTCCTCTCAAATTAATGTTTGAAGAATCAACCTCATATAGATGCTCTCCTCTTCTAAATATTTTATATCCGAGAATAAGAATTTTTCTAACTCCAAGATCCCTCATCTTTTCCAAATCTTGGATAGAAACTAACCCACTAATAACGTGAACCACTGCATTAGGGATCCCTTTAAGTTTATCTACAAAATTATTATTCACATTATTTAATGAAACCCCTAACCCATAAACTAATTTCTCATCTACCAACTTCTTAATAAAGTCAAAGTTCTTTTCAAAATGAACCTGATTAACAGTCATAGAAGGAATAAATTTTCTTTCTTTACATAACTGTAAGAATTTATAAAGGTCAGGATGCTCTAATGGATTACCGCCACCGATTGCTATTTCAGTGTATGGGTGTAAGGTATCTAAAAATGAAGATACAAAAAGATCTCCATGCTTTCCATTTGGTACAGAATTCTCATGACACATAGGGCAACCCATATCACAACTGTTGGTTATTTTGCAATCGAAACTTTCTATTGTTTCTGGAATAAAAGCAGTAGCCGCAGGGTCAATAGTTTCTCTTATCTTGGTTCCGTTATCAAGGTTAAGTATAACGTTATAATTTCCGTTTTTATATTTAACCCAATTAGATTCAACCATTACACACCTCTTATTCATTTACTCAATCTGTGACTTAATTATAACACAATAAAATTTATTTGTCAACTGTTTTAACGATGTTTTTATAAAATTCCGATTTTATTTAACGCGGTGATCACATTTCTCTTTGTTTCCGCCGCAATGACAAACTTCGCAGTTCTTCGTCCCGAGACAATAAGGTTGCTCTTCGTCGGTATACTCAATATGAATGCCGTTGTGTAATGCGGCATAAAATCCTTTTTCGTATTCGCTCAGATAATGTTTGACTGTTCGGATTCTATAGTGAGGACATTTAGTCGAAACATAAAGAATTAACAAATCCGTATCATCTACTTGATCGACTCTTTTCAAGTCGAAATTCCCATAATCTTCCTCTATGCTTTCCTTTGTTCCATATGCCGTTGTATTTCCATCTATGACTTCAATATTCGAAGCGGGAATAACTACGCTTAACCAATCTTTTACCAACATATACTCTCCTCCTCCACTTCTACTTTCGCGTTTGCCCAGTTATACTCCAAAATCCCTTTATATTTTTTCGGTAATGCCACGACCATTTCATTAACCTGCTTTTCCAAGCCAATTATTTTTTCCTTCGTGCGATCAATTTCTTCCGAATATTCTCTATACTGAACTTTCATTCCGCGTAAAACCGCTTTCTCCTTACATTCTTCGGGGAAATAAGACTCAAACTCGTTTATCCTATCACGTAATTCACTCATTTGATTCTCGATACGGTCTTGTTTGCTGTCGAGTCGGTCTATTGTGTATAAAGCGATATAAAGTTTTTTGCCTTCTTCCGTTGTTTCGTAGAATTTTTTGTAACGGTGTGACAATACTCCTTCACCACAAAAACAGAAGGCAAACGCAGCAAAAGTCATACCACAAGCTGTAAAAATAATTATTTCCACTATTCCATTCATTTACTCTTCCTCACAATAAGTGTCTGTATTATTCCGATAACAATACTTAAACCTCTTCGCGACCTCTTCGGGCATCAACCAACCCAAAACACCACCGTTGTCTTCCGCTTCTTCTTCGGTGACGGCGCCCATAATTTCTAAAAGGTCATCTTCGTTGCCGTAAGAAAAATTATGACAAACCGCGTCGCAAAGTGTTCCGATACGAATTTGCTCTCCATCCCAAATCGAGTTCCTTGCATAAGGCACTTTCGCTTCGTCTAAAAGTTTTGCTAATTCATCAATACATTTATGTTTCATTTTTTGTCTCCTTCTTTATATACATTTTTCTATTTCCAAAATCTCTATTCCAAGTCTATTCGCAAATTTATCTAAAAATTCGTTTAAATCTTCGATTTGATGGACCTCTCGCGACTAAAGTCGCGAGATTCTTGGGAATTTTCAACTACCGCCAAAATATTTACCAAGCTAACCACGTCGTCCCAACGGTTGTTTATATTATAGCATATTTTATTTATGCTGTCAACTGTTTTAAACCTTCATTAAGAATGTTTATCGCCGCATTTACATCCCTATCGTGCTGAGTATGACAAACTGGGCAATTCCATTCTCTAATTTTCAAGTTTTTCGTTTCTTCGTTCTTATATCCACAAACACTGCAAGTTTGAGAACTCGGGAAAAACTTATCAACTTTGATAATCAATCTTCCATACCAACGGGCTTTGTATTCTAATTCTCGAACAAATTCAGACCAAGAAACATCGTTGATTGCTTGTGCGAGCTTATGGTTTTTAACCATATTCTTCACTTGCAAATCTTCGATACAGATTACGTCGTTTTCTCGAATGATATTTGTCGAGAGTTTTTGTAAGAAATCCTTCCGTTGATTTGAAATCTTCTCGTACAATCTCGCTACTTTAATTCTTGCTTTATTACGGTTAGAACCTCCTTTTGATTTTCGAGACAGTTCTCTTTGTGCTTTTGCAAGTTTGCTGAGAGATTGTTTGAGATATTTCGGGTTATTTACAAGTTCGCCATCGCTTGTTATACAAAATTCTTTAATGCCTAAATCTATTCCGACTGCATTGTTTGTATTCGGCAAGGGTTGAATGTCTACATCCACGCAACACAACGAGACGTAATATCTTCCACTCGGCTCCTGTGACACTGTTGCATTAACTATTCGTCCTTGTGGTTTTAACTTGTTTTTCGTTTTCACCAAGCCGAGCTTCGGTAGTTTGATGTGTTTGTTTAGATATTCGATATTACAATTTACGCATTTGGATTTGTAAGACCTACGATTATCTTTCTTACTTTTGAATTTTGGATAACCCGCATGTTCTTTGAAAAATTTCTTATAAGCGTTATCTAAATCTTTCAAAGAAGATTGAAGAGCGGTGGAATCAACTTCCGTAAGCCATTCAAGTTCATCTTTTAATTGTGCCATGTTTTTTGAACATTCAAGAACACTTTTGTTTTTCTTTTCGGTTTTATATAATTCAATCTTTTCTGCGAGATATTTATTATATACAAATCGGCAACAACCAAATGTTTTCGCAATTATTTCTTTTTGTTTCTCGTTTGGGTATATACGATATTTATAAGCCTTCTCCATACTCTTCACCTCCTTTTGTATTTTAAGCGCAATTCATTCCACGACTGAAGTCGCGGGTGTTCTTGCGCAGTTAATAAACTCACTCATTTCGCCACCCTTCCCTGAGTTCTGCATTTTTAAGTCGGGCGTAATCTTTCAACATTTTCTCACTAAAAGACCAGCCAGCAATTGTCCCAGATGTTGTATAACTAATCGGAACCAAGTGCCACTCATCTGCCTCACCATTAAAATCATAATAATCCCAAACAAGCGGGTCCATTTTTTCTTTATCTGCATATTTGCCGCTAAACGGAAACCCTCGAACGACCCAGCCCGCCCAGCAAGCCGCAACATAGGCTTTCGGCAACGAATTCAAATATTCTTTTGTTTCTTTACTATTTTCTAAAATATTTTTCATTTCGCCACTCCTCTCCGCGTTCAATATTTTTAAGTCGAACATAATCTTTTAACATCGCCTCATTAAAAGACCAACCAGCAATAAATCCAGTCGTTGTGTCGTAAATACTAATCAAATGCCATTCATCGGCGGCTCCGTTGAAATCGAAATAATCCCAAACGAGCGGAATAGTTTTTTCTTTGTCTTCGTATTTCCCACTAAATGCAAAGCTTCTAACGCCCCAACCAGCCCAACAAGCGGCGATATAAACTCTTGGTAATGAGTCGAGATATTCTTTCGTTTCTTTACTATTATTTAGAATTTTCACCATAATTCCACCTCTTCAATTGTTCACTTTTTACCTTTTCGAAATATTCTGCGCCGTTGTCGCACGGACCACATTTCGTTCCTTTAATCGTCGGGTCGAGCGTCGTATCCCAATACCACAATTCAAGATCGCGTAATGCAGAAAACGACTTCAACAATTTCATATTCGTTTCGGTCGCCTCGAAATCTAACCCTTCGTCGAGCGCCATAATCACGCGTTTCGGGTTAAGCTGTAAAATCAACTGCGCCTGCTTTTCGGACAACGAGTGCGAACCGAGCGCGACGATGTTTTTTACACCAAACCCGTAACTCTGTAAACACGACTTTTCGCTCTCTACAACCCAAACTTCGTTCCCGTATAAATCGCCATAACTTTCCGAGTAATTGAAAAGCGTTGTCGACATCGGAGTTGGTAAAACGTAAATGTACTTTGGAGTATATTCATCGTAATCGTCGGCATTAAGCCTGCCCTTCAAGCCTTGAATTTCTCCCGTTTCCGCATTTCTAATCGGAAAAACTATCCTTTGGCTTTCAACATCATACCCGACATTATAAAACCGCTGCGCCTCGATCGTAATTCCGTCTTTTATCCAGCGTTCGTTTGGTGTCATATCGTATTGGTCGAGCACGCTTTCTGAGTAAGTCTTCACTTCGACTTCCGCGTTTTTCCGCCCAATTTGGCTGTAAAACCCGCCAAATAACGGTAATTGTTTCTGCTTTGCCCAATCGTCCGACAAACCGAGAATCTTCTGAATTTTCCCAACAACTGTGCGGAAATCGACGCCTTTCTCGCGCATTATATAAGCGATTATATCTTCGCCTTTCGTTCCGCGTGCGTAATCGGTGACATACGCACCGTCGTTATTATTGAGACGAATCTGAATGTTATTACCACCACCATCTGCGTCACGGGCGCACCGAATTTCGCTTACTCGCGGGGTGATTTTTTCAAACCCGAATTCTTCGAGCAATTCGATGAGCGCGTCCGCGTTGGTTATGAGTTTTTCCTTCATATCTTTGAGCATTTCAGCCTCTCGTCCACTCTCCGTCTACCGTGACTTCGAAATCGGTTAAATCTTCTAACTTGCTTATTTTTAGGTCGTTTCCATAACCGACAAATTTGCGGTCACTGTTTACAAAATTTCCACCCATTTTTTCGGCTTCGTCGATTGGAATAAAAGTCGTCGCCAAACACGCGGAATATTTTCCGTCTTTTATCAATTTCGAATTGAGGGAATAATTGTCTACAACGAGACTCGTTTCGTATATGACCGCCGTTACAAAGTTGTCGAAATCGCCGTACTCGAACCTTTTAATATAATACTTACATCCAGAATCAGGGAACAAATCGAAAAGTTTTACCTTTTTAGGGGCGTCATACATCGTGATCATTCCTCTACCTCCGACACAATATAGTCGTATAACTTTTCTGCCGTTGAAATGTCTATCGGCGTTCCGTCCATTTCGGTGAGGCACCCTTCATTGTAATCTTTGCCGAAATTCAGGTCGTATATGAAATACTCAATCTCATTCCCGTCGCAAGCCCCGACTTCCAACCCCATTGCGAGTGAGAGTAAATCAACCATCGCGGAGCATTCGGCGCCGTATAAGCCGATTACTCGGCAATCGCCATTACATGCCTTCTCTACCGCTTCCGACAACATATCGTCTTTGTCGCACGTCGCTTTTATCTTCCCAACGTACTCTACGAACTGCTCTTTAGTTAAGTACGGTTTTTTCGTCATTTTGTGCCTCCTGTGTTGTCTCTTCCTGCGCCGCCAAATAAGCTTTCTTTGCTGCTTGCATTTCTTCTTCGGTGATTTTCCTGTAATAGTTAGTCCCTTTTACGGGAATAAGCATTCCATTTACGAGCAAACGCGAGAAAATTCTGCTGCCCAAATCCTCGATAACAGCTGGACTAACCGCCTCTGCATATACGGTCGGAATCTGCGCCTCTTTTGCGAAACCGATTACGTCTTCACGGGTAAAACTCGAACGACGCGCCTCTATCCGCATTAAAACGCGGTCGATAACCGCCTGTTGAACCTCTTTCGGGGGAACTTTGAAAATTTCTTCGCAAGAAATCCCAATCTCTTTAGTGGTTGGGTTGAATTGCATATTGCCAATTGTTTTCATGATTTTTTAACCTCAATCCTTTTATATTAATTTGTTTATAATTCTTATTTGGCAACGTTATATAATTATCTTTAAAATCTTTTATATAAACGCTACCATTTGTAAAACCCGATATAAAGCCACGTTTACCAAGTACTTCCACGAGATCGTTTAAGAACCATCCTTTATATTCTTTAGTGTTTTTAGAATTTCGCTTTTGAGTACGGTTAGGTTCTTTTCTGCCCTTTCTAATAGTCGCTTCGTGTAAAGATCGTTTCTTTTTACGGAATTGTTTTATCAGCAACCACTCGTCTGGGTTTTCTTTTATGTTTGAAATACCAGATATTGCGATCGCATCGTTATAATGAGTTTTCAACAAACCTAAATCTTTACGTTTTACAGTTGTTTCTGAGCCATAACTTATTATTGCGCTATGATGAGTATGCAGAATTTTATCTTTGGATTTCCCGCAACATTGACAAGTATAATTGTCTCTTGCAAACACAAAATATCTCACATCGTAAAATCCATAGGTTTGACCATGTTGATAATCAATGCCTTGTATTTCAGGGTTAATCATTTTAGCCGTATCAAATTTCCCAACTTCTATATGGAGTGTTGGATTGGGTACTAAATTGCACATTTCATCTATCCATTTATAAGTATGATTAATTCGATTTTGCAAACTCGGTGGAAGCCAATTCTGCTCCTTTTTACGATTAAGGAATTTCGATTTTCTATAACGGGTTTTTCTATTGCGTCTTCCTTTGCGATGTATTCTTCTTGTATCTAAATTGCTTTTAACATCTTGTCTTAATTCAATCTCTCCTTTTAATAATACTTTATTCTCAGAAGCAATGGCAAGACCGATGTGTTTTGCCCCAGTATCTATCCCAACATGACAATTTTGTTTACTTTCGCCTGTTGGAATAATTAGTTGAATTGTAAATGGGTTATATTTGTGAATTTTCGTCTTACCTTCTTTTAGAAGAAGTCGAGCTTTTCTTTGAGTGCAAGGCATTAAAGCCTCCCCTCTTTGGTTTATAACGAATACTCTCAAGTTTCGTTCCTCCTTTTAAGAGTTTGTTACCCTTCGCCAATGTTGTAAATACTTGTCGTAATCGACCACTCTAGGTTGACCGTTCCTACCCATCAGAACTTTTACAGAGCCTACATAGTGCATAGAACTAGGGTACCATTCTATGGTATGATAATATAAACAACGTAGTTAGTTAAAACTTAGGCTAGTCAACCAGTGGGTATCAAGTCCGCACCCTTTTAGGGGTCAGGTGGTTGACATCTCCTTTTGGCGAGCAAATTCTTTATAATCGTCTACCGCCTTATATCTTATTTTTCTCTTTTCTGCCGTACCAATGAGTTCGGGGTTGAGTTCCTGCACTTTTCGACGAACACGCCCTACACTTTCCATCGACGGCAAATCGCCATTCACCACGCGGCGCGTGATTTCCCAAAACGACGTTCTACGAACTGAAACACCAAGCGAGTTCAAGAAATACGCGTATAAAACGTTGTCGTCGTCACGGGCTTTTATTTTGTTTCTAAGAATTTCTTCTACTTTTACAGCCATCGTATTAAGCTTTTCTTTTGCCATAACACAACCTCCAAATTTATTCTTCGTCGCAATTATAACATATCAAAAATATTTTGTCAAGTGTTTTGGCACAAAAAAGATAAAAAAAGAAGAATATTAAATATCTAATATTCTTCTTTAATTCTGAAATTTAGCTTATTAAACTATTTCCGCCCATCCAGAATCATCGTAATAGGGAGGACAACCAGGCATAAACTCGAAATAAGAAACAAAATTGCGCACATTTTTATTTTCAGAAGGGGTATATTCTCCTTTTTTATTATTTTTTGTTTCTATTTCTTTATAGTATAGTTTGCAAAATCTGAAACTGCCAGAATCGATCACGTTTTCAGCGAGTATATTTTTAGCCTCATTAAAATCGCAATCGTTCGGGAATTTACTGTTTAAAACGACGTGCTTTACTCCAATATCGTTTTCGACGTCTTTCATGGAATTTCCGAACAAACCAACAATAACAAATTTATACATACAAGGTTTACCTCCTCAATATTACGGTAATAGTATACCACAACAAAACAAGTATGTCAAGCATTTAACACGCATTATTTCATTTTATTTTTGAAAATTTCGTGAAACCAATCTATTAACTGGTTTTTTATATATATAGGAAAGTAAATAAAACAAGACAAAAAACATGAAACTTTATTAACATTATACCTTTCGTTTATTTTATCTATCGTTATGCCCCAACATTCCAACATTTCAACGGGACAATAATCAAATGGTATTTCAAATTTCGATCTCAAAAATCCGTAACTATCCTGCAAAACCCACGAATCTTTCGTCCAACCGATACAAGCTACAGAGTGCCACCCTGAAATTTTTGCGTCTTTTTTCGGTAATTTATATCTTTTTGGAAGACCACCATTACCTTTATATATTGGATAATCGAATACGCAAGCGCCGTTCTCCAATACGCAACGTTGAATTTCTTCTTTTGTTTTCAGGCGAAAATAATTTAATATTTTACAAGAAGCAGAAAGGCATAATTCGTCGCGTTTTTTGGAAAACCCATTCCATAAACTATAACAATCATTATTACCGAATTTATATTTCGACCATGGCAAGTTACCATATTTGTGCGCGACACTCAAAACTTCTCTCGTATAAGAACCAGGACCATCATCACGGTTTTTCTTTTCCATCATATATAAGAAACCGCGAGAATAATCATTAGGTTTTAGACCGACTTTTAACTCGCAATAAGCCATCGTTGTTGCGACAGAGTGGGCGACGCATTGCCCGCTAAACATTTGCATCAATGTTTTCGCCCTTTTATCAGACACATATTCTTCTGGAATTATCAATTCAGATGGCAGACCTACTTTCTCCGCTGTAAAGTCCCTTACGTCTACTGGTGATAATATTTTGTTGTTTTTCATAGAAAAAAATAGACACGCTTTTACACGTGCCCTCTCCTTTTGTTATTTCTAACCTATATAATCAGTATAATCAGTTTCCGATATTACCGAAATATCCGCCGATAGCTTCCTGTCCTTTACCGCTCAGGTTGGAATCGCCTTTCGCGCCTTCGGTCGCGTTTTGCGACGCATCTCCGATATAATCGCCGTAGTCGGTTTTACCGTCGATGATATGATCATTATTATTATACTCTCCGCTGGAACTACCCTGATTGGGACTATCGCCGCTGCTTTCGCCGCTATTATTAGAGCCACCAGGTTCTCCTGGATCACCTTGCTCTCCACCTTCTCCGTTTTCTTCTCCGTCTTCGTCATTATCATCGTCAACTTCGACAAATACGGCAAAAATAGTAAAATTTTCGGTTACATCAGTAACCATATAGGAAGGCTTATCTCCCATAAGTATACAGCCTTTATAAACGCTTTTACCATCAAGAGCAATATACCAGCCAACAAACGCATAACCGTCATTAGCAACAGCAATTACTTCCGTTCCGTCTTTCCCGCTTTCGACGCGCTGAACTTCACTTCCGACAATCTCTCCATCTCCTTCGATCTCGTATTGCACGTCGAAGTAAACGGCTGGTTTTTTCGAGATGTCGTCGATCACGTCTTTCCCGCTCGAAACGACTTCGTTTGCGGCAAGCGCGTTAACGGTCGTCATACCAAGGCAAGCGATACCGAGAACGGCTACCGCTACAATCAGAGGAACCGAAACGGCAAGTCTGATCAGATCCGCCTTTACGAGCCCGAGCGTTTTCACGGCGTCTTCGCGCTGTCTTCTCGCGATATAAGAATCGTCGTTTCTGAGTTCGTTCATCGTGATAATTCTCTCTTCGAGACCGAGCTCGTCGATCCTCGCCGCGACCGCGCTCGAAGTCGGTTTGAATTTACGATAATAAAAAACAGTCGCGGAGACGGCTACACCGATGACAAAAGGAATTACCGCTAACCAGAACAGGTCGGCTTCTGTCATCCAGAAACAGAAGGCAGTAACGAGCATTGCGGAAAACCCGACTAGAAGCCCGCATAACACGGATTTCGTCAAGCCTTCGCGCGCCAGACGTTTGTAGTACTTTTCAAATAATTTTACGGTTTCCATAGTCTTTCTCCTTTTTTATTTTTTTTATATTAGAAATTCCATCAGAAAACAAAAATCTAAAATTAGTCAAGCTTTCCGATGGAACTTATTAGAAATTAATCAGTCATTAATTGCTTCATGGAAATATTCATAACCGTGCTTCCAGTAACAATTGCAACATAATAGATTCCGTCTAAAACAGGCGTAGCAAAATACAGTGTCGTTCCAACCTTTTTCGAAAAATAGAACCCGTATGCGCTATTATTGCCAGTCACGTTTAGCACAATCCCAACTCTCATATAATTAAGAACGATTGTACTAAGTTGGTCGTTTGTTAACGTAACGCTTCTAGTTGCTCCGAGAGAACTAATTGAACACGTAACATAAGTAATCGTTTCACTAGACGTAACAAGCGTTCCTGCCGTGTTTGGAAGTTTGAACTCCATCTTCGCATAAGTAGAAGAATTATACTTATATAAACCATTCGGACCGATTGCCGTTCCAGCAAAAGAACCAGAACCAGCAGAACCAGCTATAATATACCCCCTCGTTGTAAAAGATCCGTATTTGTTACTTCCGTCGGTAACAGTCCACATGGTCGCTTCTCTTTCGAGAGAACAATTATAAGACGAGAGATATGTTGAACTCAAATATGCCGCAACATCGCTCGATCCGCCAGAAGGAAGATTGTAAGCAACTCCGTCAATTTCTATTTTGTTAAGAGTGTTGGTGGTTGAAGTAGATGGGTTGGCGGCTACTTGCGAAATATTAAAAGTTGTATCATTTACTTTTAATGTAACTAATTGTGTTGTCCCACCACCAGAAGGGTTGGGATTTGCTATCGGTAATTGCTCTGCCAATGCAACTTCTTTGCCGTTTAAAAACATATGATAGGCATTAGAGCTGTCCTTGGTGATTTTGAAGTAATTATGCTTTGCTGAATCGCTAGTCCCATCTGCTAATATAAATCTGTCTGTCTCAGTTGTTGCTTCGTTATACTGCCCGAATAATAAACATAATTCAGTATCATTTATTAGATGTCGTCCGATTGAAACGCTATATCTGTTATTATTTCCTATATATGAGCCTAATGCAACAGATGCTCCGTAATAAGCCGAACATGCAGTTCCAATAGTTAATGAGTTGCTGCCCTGAGCATTACATGCATTCCCTATTGCTGTTGAACCCTCTCTTAATGCCTTACTATTAAATCCAATAGCCATTGAAGATTTTCCTAAAGCTTCACTGTTAAGCCCTAATGCAGTTGAATTCACCCCAGTTCCTAATATTGCTTCATTAATATTTACTTTAACTTCAACTTGTTCTTTATCGGTTGGCTTGTCAATTACAATTCCTTTGCCAGCGGTGATTAAATCTTTGAAATCACTCACGATAGCTGTTTTTATTGGTGTGTTATTGCTGTCTCCATAATACAATCTATTATTCGCGATGCCAAGACTGCCGTATTCCAGGCTGCTTGGAGCATCGCTTGTCGTTCTCTTAATTTTTACGTCAGCCATTTTTATCTCCTTTAAACAAATTTGGCACTTTCAGTATAACAGAAAGACGATTCCTTGTCAATCTTTTGTATAATGAAAGTGCCATTTTATTCATTATTTTTAAGCCCACGTACCGCAATCAATCGAAATATCAAGTAAACCGTTAGGCGCCATTACAAGAGCAGTTGTTTTGCTGTCATTTTCGCCAGTATAAGTTCCAGCAATAAACCCACCGACTTCGTTTGTGGTCGCATATTTAACTGAAATTACATGGGTATTTGATATGCTTATACCATCGCCAGCAGTATAGGTTGTGTTATTATCAGTCCAAGGAACGGTAACAGATAGATATCCGTCTTTATCGACTTCTACCGCATATAATCTTCCAGCCGTCGCAGCTGATTTCGCAGAAGCACTAGCATTATGCGTCTCGCTTCTTAATTTTGCCTTAAAGACAGTCCCGCTTAAAGTTAAACCTGTGCTTGCGGTGTAAGTAGTGTTTGTATCGACCCACGGGACAGTAACAGCCAACACACCAGTAGAATCGAGTTCAACTGGATAAAGTCTTCCAGCAGTTTCAGATCTAATATAAGCCGCGCTTGTATTTAAAGTGTAGTTCTGTAATTTCGCACGGACTTGATGAGCAGAAGTTATTTCAACACCCTGTATACCAGTATATGTCGTGTTATTATCCGTCCATGGGACAGTGACTGCTAAATATCCGTCTTTATCTACTTCTACGGAATATAATCTATTTGTTGTAGCAGCAGACCTCGAAGAAGCGCTTGTATTTGCCGTTTCGTCTTTTAATTTTGCTTTAAAAGCGTTATCTTCTGTTAAAGACAACCCCGTGCTAGCAGTATAAATGTGAACATTGTCATCGACATATTTTTTAGACGCAGCATGATCATTAAGTGTTGGAATTAATGGAACAGATATATAACCCTCTGCACCAACAGATCTCATAACGATACTTCCAGGAAGTACATTCTGTGTAATCTGGAAAGTCTCATATGTCCCTTTATTATTCCTGACAGACACGGTATAATTCGTACTTACGCTTGGAGTACTTGGTTCTGGCGTATATCCATATACGTTTGCGAACATTCTCCCGTCTGCGTTTAAAAGAACTGGGAACCCTTTTTCATTAGGCAAGGCAGTCATTGCGGTTCCAGTAAATACACCAGAAGCGCCTAATTTAACGCCACCGAGAGTAGTATACGTAGCCTGTTCAAGCGTCGTGTCTTTCCAGTCGATGTAATAAGCCCAAGAACTCGTCGTTCCGTCGTATCTCCACTGCTCGCCATTATAAACAGTAATATTTTTAATATTGACAAGATCGCCGTTTCGCGAATTTCTCCCTGCTTTTGATAGCACAAACGCGTTAAGCTTTGATCGTATATTTGCGCTCGTAAGATCATTTTCTGTATAAACACCAATGAATTCGTTCTGCCCAGCAAGAGTATTAAACATCGAGTTGATATAGGAAACGGAATAATAACCGACACCAGATTCTGTCTTATTGTCATAAATGCCAGGTCCTATAATTGATATCGTTTTGTATGCGGAAGAAGCGCTAATTTTGATATTATCGGAACCAGACTGTATCGCAACCGTGTCGTCAACACCAAACGTGATATATTTGTTTAGATCGCCTGATACAACGATAGCCTGAATCTTTTGGTTCGTGTCTGTAAAAGTAGGAGCTGCCTTCCATGTCGGCGCTTTCCCGTTGCCGTTAGAGTATAACATTTGCCCAGAAGTACCGCTTCCGATTGGAGCGTAAAAGGTAGGTTCGTCGGTTTTGGTACCATTAAGCGTTATTGAAACGGGAAAATCAACCCACGTAGGAATTCCATTTTCGCCAGCCGATTTCAAATACTGTCCACTGGTACCAGATGTTGTTGGTGCGTACCAACTTAAACTACCACCATCATGTATTATTCCATTTAAGGATAAACTAAACTGTTGCGGTGCGTTAGCCCAAGATATTCCATCTTTTGTCGACGTTAAAATTTGTCCTTCCGAACCCTTTTTAATCCACCCGAGATCCGTTCCGTTACTTATTAAAATACTTCCGCTATCTCCGAGCGTGGTTGGAGAATAAACGGGTCTCGCCTGCACTTGCGCGTCATCGGTAGACGTCTCTTTCGGACCATACCATAACCATTTACCAGCAACCGCTAACTCACCAGGTAATAGAGTTGTAGTGGAACCATATGCTGATTCCGTTGATTTTCTTTTTATTCTTATCGAAGCCATATATTTGTCTCCTTATTTATTGTTTTACCAGCCCCCACAATCCATGTTACCATCCATGTAATTAGTGACGCGAATATTACCAACGTCTTTATTTTTATGATTTCCAGAAGAATCTAATTCGTTGAATTCCGTATCGCTAAAAAGACGAACATAATCGGGAAGTTTTACGTTTCCGTTTTCATCGGGTGTAATCCCGTTAACAGTTTTCACATCGCCAGAAGTGCCGCCACCTCCGCCTCCGCCATTTTGTATTATCGTCGTTGTGCCACTGCCGCCGACATCAAGGCTATATATATAATCATATAATTCTTTAAACCTATCTTCGTCGGTTTTATTATCATAACGTCCAATAATAAACGAATTGTTTATTTTGTTTTTAATTTTATATAATATTGCTCTATCGCCAGAAACAAACGTATATTTAGACGCGTTCACGATATTCGAAATAATAGTTCCATCGTCTGGCGGGATTGTTATATTTACCGTTTTATTGGAATTAACAGATTGAACGACGCACGGGCAAGTCATATCTATCTTTCCGATTTCGTCTTTCACTAACTCCCTAATCAAGTCTACTAACTGATTTGCCTCATTCACAACTTATTAGCACCTCCTTTTGTAAGAAATGCAAAATTATTAAGATTAGAAACAGTGATATTCATTGACGGCGAATAATCCAACGAATAAGATATACTCTGAATCAAAAAGCGTTCTTGTTCAAACCCGAAAAATTTATCCGTAACGCCAACTACGCTATTTACATCTAAAATCGGGTTAAAAAACGTAGAAATAGAAACTGAAGAACCTATAATCAACTTTTTGCGTAATTCGTAATCGGCTCTTTCTTGCGCCAAAAATTCAGACGTGATATCACTGTCGCTTATCGGATCGGCAGTTCTATATCCAATTCTTTGATAGCATAATGGAGATGACGGGTCGTCATTCGTAGCAACAGCCTTACACGAAGAACCGTCGACCCCGTTCCCTATAACTATAACGTGGTTTACAACATCATCGAAATTCAAATTAAGACTACTACTACCGAAATCGCCGTTATCCTCATAAAATTGATATACTATTTGTTTGTCAGAATCGATTGTCACCTCGTTATATGGTATTATTGTTAAGAAGCCGTCGGAATTATAAAAAACTTCCGATGAAATCATGTTCGAAATCTCTAATATTATGCTGCCAATTGTCGAGCCAACCTCTTTTGAAATTGTTTTTATCGTTCGGCAACCTTTTAAACTACTGTGTAAAATTATCTGTTTGGGGTCTAGTTTATGACCGTCACCAGTATCGGTCGCGAGAAGATCGTTTATAACGCTCTCTACGTCGCTATCGGCTGGTATCTCGTATGTGCGTTTGATAGCAGCTCTTTTGCTCTCTAACACGGAAAATTTATCAGAAAGCGAAACAGAAACGGTGTTACCGCTGACAGAATGCGTTGGAGAAGCAGAATCGATAACAAAAATTCCTTTTCTGAACCATATTGTATATCCTCGATTATCTTCTATCCCAACTTCGAGCATAACCTTGTTTGAAACCCAAATTCCGTTTATTGACGGCGTATATTTACCGCTTTCGTTATAAAGGTCCAATGATAAGCTCTTCCTTTGCCCATTTTGATAATTTTCGCTATAATTTCCTCCCGATAATATATCTTCTTCTGGTATATTTTGCTTAACTGTCTCGTCTGGGTTTAGCAGATATATTCTATAATGAGGTTTTAAAACAAAATTCGATAATAAATTTTTTATATCTAAAATAGAGTAATTAATGGGTGAATTACTATAATAAGCCGTAACATCCCCATTAAAACTATTTAGAGTTCTAATAATAGCACCCATTTATCCTCCAATTATATTAATCTAATTATTTTTTATTGATTAAGTATAATATAGCACAAAAAACATTTTGTGTCAATCTTTTGTGCTATATTTCTACTCAATTTTGATTATCCGACTATCGTAACATCATCAAGCGTCCCGATTTGCGCCCAATTGAAACTTATCGTATTTGGTTGCCTTTTAACGTTATCCATCGGTTTGTTGGCAGATGAATTAATTGTTATCAAAAACGATTGACCAGCTCTATCTTTTAGCAATTTTGGGTTCTTTGAATATACTAAATCACGCCATGCTTTTAACATATCTATACGCTGATTTGACGTATAATTAGTCGCGTACTTACGTATTTCCTGATAACCATAACCATGTTTTGCGTCCAACATAAAAGCGGGAATGACATCACTCCCCAACAAACAGGAAACTGAACCGCTTATATAATTCATCTTCCCACTCGAATAACGATTAAACTGCCCGAGGGTTTGTTGCTCTTGACGAGAGAAATTTTGCGTTTGCTCACCAGTTTCGACATTTAGGTTGAAAAGCCATACGTCTTGTATCGACGCTTTGAAACGTTTCCCGCTCGTATCGGTCGGATGTAATTCAGTTATGCTCCAACCTTGCCAACTCGTTTTTATTGGTTTTGACGTTACTTTTGCTATAACACCTTCCGTCTCTTGGCTCGGATAAATGACGTATTGATACATCCTGTCATTCGAGATATTGTAATCTTTAAAACTATATTGTTCCATATTTTCGCAGACCAATTTTAAAGACGTTAGAGGAATAACTTCGCCATTAACAATTTCAACTTCTCTTTTGAAAACATCGGTCGTTAACTGATCGCTTCCGTATATTCTAGTATATCCTTGTTTCTCGCTTATTTTAAACGTTTCATTAGGATATTTTGTGTAATTAATGATAGCAAGGCTATCTTCTCTTTCCATGGCTTCGTCATAACTTATTTCGGTCGGCGCTTCGCTCGCTACGTTATAAGATGAAAAAACGTTTATAAATTCAACTCTTTGACTTTTGTTCGCGCCATCTTTATTAAAACCTGGCGAGACATATATTGACATTTTACTACTCATTTTTCGCCTCCGTTTTACTTATTTTCTTGACGCGATTTCTGCGCCGTGTTTTCGACATTAAAGCATTTAACGTTAATATTTTGATTTTCAGTCTTAACGGTCGGATCAAAGCCATTTATCGCCATATTGAAAGCAATTGTCTTATTCACTATATTTTGTCGCCCATTATGTTGGGAATTTTTGTTGGCATCGACCTGCTTATAGGTCTGATATTTCGCATAATCATTCCATTGACAGTGATGTTCTGTGCCGCTTTTATCAATATAAGAATCATGCCAAACATTCTTCTTCGTTTTAGAAACTGCGTTAATAACCGTACCGTCTGCCTGCTCAACGGGAATTAGTTCATAATCGCTCCAATAACCAATCGTATTTTCGCTTTCAATATCGCTTTTTTCAGAACCAGGCATCAAAACATCGTTTGTTTTAGACGTGTTTTTTTCTCCGATTTGATGGACACAATCTTCGACGATATTTCCATTTTTGTCATAAACGACTGTTGTATATAGATAATCGTAATTGTCTTTGGCAGTCGAACCTTCCTTTATCATCGAGAAAACTATCGGGTTATTTTGATAAAATTCAAAAACTTCACCATTTGAACCGACACAATAACTATCTTTTATGATTTTGTTGTATATATCCTGCCATTCTCTCTGGTCTTCTGGTTTCAAAATCTGATCGTCTGGAAGATATTGCAACACCATTTTATACTTGATTTTATTCCTATCTTCGTTTGCTTTAATATTACCATTCCAATCTTCTGTTGTAACTTCTGGAATATAAATATAAGCATTTGATCTGACGTTGGAATAATTTTCGTATTCTCCAATTTCAACCGTCGTTCCAATAATTCCACCAGAAAAATACGGGCTCGTTATCGTATTGCGCGAGTTCAACGTAATGGTATTATCGCCGTTAGAATATATTCCCATCTCTATATATTTATCGGTTTCTTTATCCGACAAAATACCGCTTTTATTATACAGCATGCCGTTATACCGAGTCTGATTTGCAGCCTGAACAATATTCATCCCATCGTTTGAATAAGAAACAGTTGCGTCGGTATCAGGGTTAGGCAAAATAATGCCAGACATGTTGAAATCAATATCAATTGATTGAGAATCACAATTCAGCGCCGCTTCATTAATCGTTAAAGCGGAAAGGAAGTCCTTGATCACAACGTCTATATATACCGTTCTCGAAACGACGTAACCAAGCTCGTCTTCAACAATCAACGTCAAAATATAAGAATAACCATCTTGCAAACCTATCGCGTTAAACTTTATTTCGCCATCATATTTATCGGCGGTTTCCGTATATTCATTTAGAATAATATTTTCGAATTGCCATCTGTATTTCTTCCATTGTTTGTTGTTACTCTGGAAGTATTTACCGACAGCCTCAAACCTTCGATTAGATACAATGAAATTATTATCAGTAACTTCTTCGCCATTTATGAAAATAGATATATCGGGCGTATCATAACAATATATCGGGTTTTCATCTCCAATCTTAAACATTGAATTAATGGCATACGGTGTTCCTTCAATATAAGAACTGTTAGAAATAAGCGGCTGACTTGTTGCGTTGGAAGAGTTAACTTTATATTTAACAAACCACGTCGGAGTATATTTGTTAGACGAATTTGGTTTATTGTCAACTTCTATAATATCTGAACCGTTCGACGTTAAATCTTCTCCGTAATAAAAACGCATTCCAGTATAAACAGACGAGTTTGGTTTGATATAGGTTGTCGCTATATTTTCACCGCCGACAGTTTCGACTGTATTTTTTAATAGCTTCCCGCGCGTTTCCATAATACTGAAATACGCGTTGTAATAAACGGTGTCGACATTATACGTCGTAGTGATTGAAATCTTGTATCTCTTCCCGCCAACTGGCACTGCGGTTGCTTTAACTCCGTCTTGCATCGTGATATCAATATTTTGTATCGTAAAATCATTTATACCAGAATAATAAACGCTTTTTATCGCTTCTCCGTAATACGTCCCGTCTGCCTGTCGCGTAACGTATACGAAATCATTATTATTTATCTGATAATAATTTTTCGTCTCTCCTTGATATAGCGGGTACAACCCGATCGGTTGCTCCTCGAAAAACATCAATTTTGTTTCATTTATTGTTCCAAGATTTTCGGAATTCGCCGTGCTTTGATAATTTTTACCAAGCGAGCGAACGCAAATAAGCCTGTCGATAAAATTGGAATATGTTGCGAAGGAAGTAGACCTCATCCACGTAAATACCGTTTGTTTCACCGAATTGTTTTCGGTAACTTCGACGTTTGTAAGCTGGAAAACGCCGTTATATACATTATAATCACTCCAATCACTGTTCCCTCCGACAACCAAAAAGGTAGTTGCGTTGTCACCATAAGAAACACGACCAGTTCCTTGATTTGAAGCATACCTATCAATCGTGATTAAATCAGTCGAAATCTCGCCGCTATATATTTGAGTAAAATAATTTTTTGAAACATCGGAGACAGAAAAACTACGAATCAACTCATGTCCGCTATAATAAGCGTTCAACCCGTTAGAAAGATAATCTACAAGACGTGCTTTTGTCACATACGTCGGGTCGTTCGTATCCTTAAAAACAGAAATATAATCTGCGGAAGAAATCATGCTTTCATTTATCGAACCGTCTTGCAGATATATATACCCATAAGAATAATCGTAATCCTTTATCCTCGATCTCACGCCAACTTGATTACCGTTTTTATCATACAACTGCACATAATAATCGCTATATATATTATTCGAAAAATACGTTTGCAAACGTTCTGGAACGGAACCGAGCGCAGAACCAGACGTAATTGTCATATCAAAATCTTTATCCGAAAAAACTATTTCTCCATTCTTCTCCGTTCCTTGACAAAACTGAACCTGCCATTTAAACGGTTGATTCTGCGCACCATTATAAATTTCTACTCCGCTTTCTTCTGATTTATATCTTCCGTTTTCTAAAAACAATATATTTCTTTGAGCAGATTCGCTATAATTTCCTTTGTTTTTTACATCGTCAAAAAGCGGTAAAATAGCAACGGAACCGTTTAGCCCAGTGTTGTTATATTTGTTGATTATTTCTCCGTTAAAGTTCCTTACTACAATTGGGCTGTATCCAGAACCAACGAAAACAATATTGTTTTTACTATCTAAAATTTTTAACTTATAACCAACTACGACGTTATTGTTCGTGTTAATTTCACATGAAAAATCTTGCTGTTTCGTAAGATCGAGCGAATCCAAAAACGGAGTCGCGTTGCTCGGTTTATAAATAGCCATAATATTTCCTCCTCTTTATTTTTTTATTGAGTCGTGGCGGGCGGGAGGTCTTCTCAACCGCCACACCCAAACTAATGGTGTTCGATTTTTTTACAGAAAACCGAACAAAAACTGAGCTGTATAATAAAACCTAAATTTTATTATCTTTTAATCACGCCGTTGCTTCCACAATTTTATCCGCATAAGCACTCCAACCAGCCGCCGTCTTGTATGCGTCGCCGCAACCCACTGGAACGGTGATTTTGGTAATATTTGAAGGGAATACATCGTCACCAAGCTTGGGCGGAGTTGTTGATAATACGGTTACATTAGTCAAGCTACTACAATCTCCGAACGCCCAAAGCCCGATAAAAGTCACGCTATTGGGAATTGTTACGCTTTTAAGTTTATTGCAACCATAGAACGCCACATCACCGATAGAAGTCACGCTGTCGGGAATTGTTACGCTTGTTAAACCGCTGCACCTCGCGAACGCCCGCTCACCGATAGAAGTTACGCTGTCGGGGATTGTTATACTTGTTAAACCGCTGCATCCACAAAATACATAACCACTGATAGAGGTTACACTATTGGGGATTGTTACGCTTGTTAAACCGCTGCAATCATAAAATGCCCGCCTACCGATAGAAGTTACGCTGTCGGGGATCGTTACGTTCGTAAGTCCGCTGCAACGACTGAACGCCTCATCACCGATAGAAGTCACGCCGTCGGGGATTGTTACGTTTGTTAAACCGTAGCAATCATAAAATGCACTATCACCGATAGAAGCCACGCCGTCGGGGATCGTTACGTTCGTAAGTCCGTGACAACCCGAAAACGCCCCATCACCGATAGAAGTCACGCTGCCATCCGAAGGTATAATGCTCGCTTTACAACCTACTATTAATTGTTTTTTGCCAGTTTCGACAATACAGTTATTTGCGCTATGATATTTTTTATTTTCTGCCGCAACCATAAGGCCTCCTAAACCGTAACAACCACTGAACGCTGAATTACCAATAAAAGTTACGCTGTCGGGGATTGTTACGTTTGTTAAACCGTAGCAATATCTGAACGCCTCATCACCGATAGAAGTCACGCTATTGGGAATTGTTACGCTTTTAAGTTCACCGCAATTATAGAACGCCTTATCACCGATAGAAGTTACGCTGTTTCCGATTGTTACGCTTTCTAAACCGTAGCAACCACCGAACGCCATAATACCGATAGAAGTCACGCTGTCGGGAATTGTTACGCTTTTAAGTTTATCACACCTATAAAAGGCATAAGAATCTATAATAAGTTGCGAAGTAACATAAGGTATATCGATAGTAATATCATCACTCCCCAAAATAATTCTTTTATTTTCCGTGTCAATAAGACATTTATTTTCAATTTTATATCGGGGATTTTCTTTGTTTGGAATTGGCCCTCCTTGAATACTTCCAATCTCTGTCTCGAAATTTTGAGGGTTGATTTTCGCCGTTGTTCCTTTTTTCGTCCTAATCGCGTCTGCAACTCCTGTTAAAAAATCGGTTAAATTATCAGTTTTTGCCATATTACACCTCCGTGTTTAACGTTTTTGTAATCGCGTTACTTATCGCCGTATCAACATATGATTCAGTAGCTGTTCCGTTTGGCAAATACTTTTTATCGAGTTTGTAAACCACTTCATTAGTTCTTTTAACGTTAATTTCAACTTCCATATTTGAAAAAGCTGTTTGCATTACAAATATCCCCGAATTTTGTTCGTCGTTTTTAATAGTAGCTACTAAATAATCTTCACCAGTGTCGTCACCAATGCCCATAAAATTGGCATTTCCTATGTAAGATATTCCAATTTCATCATATTTTAAAGCAGGGGTTGCAACATCTATTCCTTTTGATGGTATTTTTAGCATTACTATCTCTCCTAATTCAAATACGTTTTCAGGGGTAAATATTGCCATTTCAACTTCTGAATTTTTCGTACTTGTTAAACTTCCGTTATAGACTGGCACGGTAATATCTTTAACTTCTGTATAATACATGTCTTTAATAAACTTCGGGTCAATTGTCTTTACGTCGTTGGCTATAATTTTAACTTCACCGTTATAGGCGGTTTGAGTAATAACGGTTATACCATTTATGATTTTACCTTGCGCGTCTGAAGTTAAAATAGCGAGGTCAAGAATAATAAGAAACGGCTCTTTGGTATCTTCTTCTGAACTGCTTGCAATATGGAGATTTCCGACACATATACCTACTGTTTCACTATAAGGTTTGACAATTTGGGTGTATTCCACACCATCAAAAATTACTTCAGTTTCTGCTCCTATATTTACGTTTACGGTTTTGTTTGTGGTTTCCCAGACATAAAGTTCACTGCCTTCTTCGAGCTCTGACGTTGTAATGTTTTCATCAAACAAAACTGCGGGTGATTCGTAAAACGGTCTATTTTTAATGTAATCAGCCGCTGCGCTGTCGTTTTGGTTATAATCTGCCTGAACGCCTCCGCCGCTTCCAGAGCCGTCTATCGCTTTATACTCTTTCCCATCGTAAAGGTAAATTATCCCTTTAATAAAATCCTCCGTCGTTTCGCCCATGTGCTCGTAATAAGTGTTCGATTCTGGTTCAAACCCTTCCTCTGCGAGGTTTGCGAGTGTTATCGGCGCGTTTTCGAGTTTTGAGTAATCCATTTCGACTCCGCCTTCCAGCCATTCACCATCTCCATTTAACACGTATGTCTTTTTCGTTTTGTCTGGCATTGTTATCACAACGGTCGATGACGGGAGCGGGACGCCATAATCGGTTCCATTCTTCGTCACGAATCTTTTCCCGTTAGATATATCGGCGAGGTCGTCTTCCGAATCCGCGAAAAAGTTGAGAATGTAACCGTTTGGGGTTGCTTTTGCATAATCTAAATATATCATTTATTCTCCTCCATGAAATAAAATTTGTTTTTTATATAATGGGGAGGTCGAGTTTTCACCTTCCTCCCCACTTATACCATTTAATTATTGTGTCTCGTAAGCTTCATTTGTGCTTTTGCTTGTTCGAGTATCTTGCTGAAATCGTCTCCCTTCGCAGGGTAAACGTTCATCGTAAAGTTGTCAAAGTATTGACCTTCTTCGTAAGTCGTGTTTCCAGCGTTGCCAGAAAGAGTCTTCTGGTTAAGCGAACCCAATCGAGCGACAAGCGTAGGTGCGACCTCGCCCAACGCCCAAAGGTTTTTCGTTATATCGGCAGGGACAATACCAGTTTTCGAAGGAAGCGCGGTAAGCGTTCCACCAGGGGTGATAATTCCTTCTGTTCCGTTTTCGTTAATAAGCGCATTTCCGCCTATGTGAGAAAGCGTTCCAGACGCGTAAGAAGATTTTATACCCATAGCGTCTAACAGACCTTGAATTTCAGAGTTGTCACTAAGCATTCTTTTGCTAATAACGTACCACTGTCCTTTTAAGGAACCTTTTATAAGTGGTCTTCCGTTATAGTAATATACGGAACGTCCAGCAATTGGGCTATTGCCGTAATCTTTTTTATAAGCCTCGTCTATTTCCTCTCCGTAAACATAATCGCCAGTTTCAACTTTAAAAGATTTATCTCCTATCTTTACTTTAAAGTTTCTACCTCTTATCGATGAAAATTTAGTATCTTCACTCGCCATAAGGGCTTTGTTTCCAGAATAGACTAAATTTCCATCTCCTTTTCCTTTAATACTGTTTCCGCCTTCACCGTTTCCGCCAAGTTTAAACCTATCGTTAAAATCATCAATCGACTTTTTCGCGTCTTCAAAGGTTGATACAATACTGCTTGTTACAGTAATAAGGCTATTTCCGACTCCTTCTTTTCCAGCGAATTCTTTGATAATGTTTTTCGCTTCTTCAAGAGTTTTCTCTTCAGGAAGCCCTTCCAATATCTCTTTCATTCGCGTTATGCTATCGATTTGAAGTTGAATATTCTCTTGCTGCTTTTCTGTATCGAGTTGATCCAATTCTTCCTGCGCAGATTTAATCGCTTCTGAATCGCCTTCTGCAACAAACCCAACGCCAGCACGATAAACTAACTTTTTCTCCTTTTTCGCATCTTCTAACTTCTGTCTTGCTTTTATTAGATTTAGCTCTTTTTCTCGTTCATCATTTATTTGACCGAGCGCTTCTTTCTGTTGTTCCAGATTGGAAATCTGTTCCGACATAATTTTCGTCTGCGCGTCTGATAAACGATTAAAATATTCATAATCATAATATTCGACATTCATAGCTTCTAGATAATTTTCGAATTCTTTTTGTAATTCAGACTTATCGGCATCGCCCTTGGGTAGTGCGTTGATATAGTCTTTAAGACCAATAAGAGACGTAACCCCATTTGATTTCAGTTTGTCTTGAATTTCAGTCCCCAGATCGGAAGAGCACACGTCTGAACTCCAGTCACTAGCTTATCTCGTA
>ERZ1024431.16-NODE-16-length-42981-cov-78.960444_pt1 | contig 42981 bp, 70 predicted proteins | sample MGYA00520782_ERZ1024431 | MGnify/ENA primary metagenome ERZ1024431 (study PRJEB33242, sample SAMEA3444288) | Homo sapiens | biome: Host associated; feature: Gastrointestinal tract; material: Stool | place: Uganda | collected 2011-01-01 ...
CTACTGCTACTTTCTCATGTTCTACGGCTGCACGAGCCTCACGACAGCGCCGTCGCTGCTTGCAACTACGCTGGCGGACAGCTGCTACTACTCCATGTTCAACGGTTGCACGAGCCTCACGACAGTGCCGTCGTTGCCCGCAACTACGTTGGGGAGGCGCTGCTACTTCTTCATGTTCTACGGGTGCACGAAAATCAAACTATCTGCCACGGCGTCCGGAATATATACCAAGTCGTACCGCATTCCCAAAAGCGGAACCGGAACAACAACTTCAAGTGCGCTTGACAGTATGTTTGCCAATACGGGAGGCACGTTTACAGGAACCCCAGAGATCAACACCACCTACTATTTGGATGAATCCAACACCATTGTATGAAAGGAGTGAGGTAACATGGGCCTTTTGAAGGTTGACGGGAAATATGTCAAGGTCGGCGGCAGGTATGTGAAAGTCGAGGGTGTGTCTTCGGCGGAGCTGGAAGAAGCTGTGCGAAACGGTCTCAGCGTGATCGCCACGGCGTCGCACCCGACGATCACGACAACGCAGGAAGTACAAGTCCTCATCGACTGGCTCCACAGGGGGCAGGACACAGATGGCAGCATCTACAACGGAACGGGCTATATCACCGGGCATCGCCTGAACAGCTCTGGCAATCTCTCTTCGGCAGCTGGCGGGCTTACGACAGGGTTCATCCCGATCAAAAAGGGCGACATTATCCGGCTGGACGGCTTTTTTATGTGCGGCAGCACGACGTATGTCAACGGTCTGCGCGGTGACAGCCCAACGAACAACGTAAACCTTGAATATTACGTAATGTTATACTCCGCAAGCCACACACACGTAGCTGGTATGCAGCTGAAAACGGTGTGGAAAGAGGGAGATGAGTTTATCTCGCTGAGCGGCGGAATCAAGTGTCACTGCGATTCTAACGGCGTTGTGGACTACATCGATCTGAGCGGTATTTCCGAGAGCGTCGCCTACGTGCGGCTCAACTCGTGGACGCTGGACATGAGCGCCGATACGGCGAAAATCACGATCGACGGCTCCACGGAGACGAAGATCATCACGACCGAGAAGGTCGATGAAACCAGGTGGGTCTATACATTGCGCGCCGATCTCATCCAGCCGCGCGTCGATGCGCTGGAAAAGAACGACACCGCGCAAGATACCACCATCTTGCAGATGAGCAAGAAGATCACAGAACTGGAAAAGCGACTTGCCGCGCAGGAGGGGAAGCGGTACGTCCCCGCTTATACTACAGCGGACAACGGGAAAGTCCTCACTGTGCAGGGCGGCGTGATGGTCTGGAAGTATCCGAGCGATATTGCCATCAACGCCGACGTGGGCATTGTCACAGACAACAACGAATTCGTGCTGAGCGATTCCGCCCCGGCAGGGACGTACACGCTCAAGTACGAGGATGACAACGGTGCCCCGCTGGACGAATGGCGCGAGATCGGGAAGGTGATTGTGGATGAGTAACAAATTGAGCGGCTTCATCCCAGAGAACGAGGCGCCGTATGCCGCAAAGAAGATCGGCGTTTACGATGCGAGTGGAAGTCGTGTCGGCGAAATTGGCCTTGGAAAGTTGAAGCCGAACTACGGGACGAGGCTTTACCGCTTCGGCTTTCTGTCGGACGTGCATAACAGCGCCGACACGGCGGGAACGGCTGACCCGTCCAGAGACCTGAAGCACGCGCTTGAGTTCTTCGACAGCAAAGAATCGGTCGCGTTCACCGTCATTGCAGGTGATATTACGAACACCAACGCAGTCGGCGAGTGGGATACGTATCACACCAATATTAATGCGCACTCCCCACACACCAAGGTATATGCGTGCAGCGGAAATCATGACGGCACAAACGGTCTGAACATTGCCAAATTCAAGGAATGCACCGAGCAGGACAACATCACATACTCGTTTGATAAGACGTGGACAGGCAGCGACGGCAAGCAGCACACAGACCACTTTATCCTGTTCAGCCTACGGTACTGGAATTTTACGACCATCGGCGACACGGGCGGTTATACGCAGGCCGACCTTGACTGGCTGGATGCGAAGCTCACAGAGTACCAGAGCGACAGAACATTTGTCATTATGCACTTATTCTGGGCAGACGGTGCGGGCAATTTCAAGGAGCGCTATCCGGCCTCGAACTGGTACGGCGGCGCGCTGAAAACCGCAATGCGTGCGATTCGCGCCAAACATCCGAATGTGATCTGGCTGTCGGGTCACTCGCACTGGAAGTGGTATTTGCAGCAGTACCAAGCCGACGCGAACATCAAACGCTTGCCTGATGGCTGCTGGACGGCACACGCACCGTCGTGCGCAAATCCGATTGATTCCGTCCCATCTGACGCCGAGGCGACGGGCTGGACGCGGCAAACAGTTTCGGCGGGGTCTGAGGGCGCGGTCATCGACGTGTACGAGGGCTATGTTGACTTCCGTGGTATTGTCTTTAAGGAGGCCAGCATCAATGGGCCGAACGACAGCAACTACACAGACCTTTACATCCCAATCGCGCAGTATCGGCTGCAAACATTTTAAAGGAGGCCGACATGGCAGAATTTATCAAAGTCAACGGCGTCGAGTACCCTGCGACGCTGATCTACAACTACAAAGACCGAAACTGGGATATGCGGGAGACGCAGACGGTGCATCTCACCATGCCCTACGCGCAGGCGGCGGCGCTGCTGCCTGACAATACCCCATGGAGCATCGTCCAGCGCGAGACGCGCGACGTGCTGGACGAGAACGGCATGCTGACCGGCCAGACCGAGGAAGTCGTGACCGAGGAGGACATGAGCGCCTACAGCCTCGCAGGCGAGATCGTGGACTACCGCGACGGTACGGTGTCTATCAAGATGGGCAAGCCCACGGAGGCGGAGACGCTGCGTGCGCAGCTCGCGGAGATTGAGGAGGCTTATGATGCAAACTGAGAAGCTGAACGCCATTAAGGGCGCGATCAAGGACGGCAAAATGGTGCAGGCCGCAGGCGGCATCACCGTGACGCAGGAGCAGAGCGACAAGCTGGGCTACAACTGGAAGGTCTACACGGTCAACGACGTGGCCGTGCGCAAGGAGTACGTGGCGCAGGCTAACCCGACCGGCACGAAGGACAATCCCATCGAGTACGCCGAGGGCGTGCCGCTCATCAACAATGCCTACTACCGCAAGGACGGGAAAATCTACGTCTGGATGGGCGAGTGGGTAGAGTGGGAATAAGACGGAGAAAGGGAGCGGGATATGGATAATGCAAAGCACTACAGCGACGCGGACATTGCCTTGATCGACGCGCGATGCAAGAGCAATACCCACCGCATCGACGAGTTACAGGAGCACCAGACGGCGCTTGACAGGCTGGCAACTTCGGTCGAAGTGCTGGCGACCAAGCAGGAGACCGTCGAGGGCGATGTCAAGGAGATCAAAGAGGACGTGAAGGCCATCACGGGCAAGGCAGGGAAGCGCTGGGACGGGCTGGTCGACAAGGCTCTCGCGGCGCTGGCGGGCGCGTTTATCGCGTGGCTGCTGTCAGGTGTAGCCCTATGAAGAAGCTGAGAAAGCGGGACAAGTACGTCATCGCGGCAGTGCTCAACCTCTGCTGGTACTGCATTGCAGTGCTCGTATTGACCGCGCATGACAAGGTAGTGCCGGACAGCTTGACCGTCGCGTGGTTCGCGGCGTGGACGGCGGAACTCGGGCTGCTGGCGGGAATCAAAATCAAGGGAAAGGACGAATAACATGGAACTGATTCACAAAAGACTGGCAAACCTGATGAGCGTCAAAAGCCTCGTGACGCTGGTGCTGACGGGCGTGTTCGCGTACATGGCGGTCACGGGCAACATCTCACAGGACTTTATGACGATTTATGCGGTCATCATCGCGTTTTACTTTGGCACGCAGAGCCAGAAGGCACAGGACGTGATCGACAGCAAGGGTGACAGCGATGCTTAAAAGCGGCGATATTAAGTATCTGCGCGAGGACGTGCGGGCAAATTGCCTTATCTTTCTGGACCTGTGCAAGCAGGCGGGCTTGCCCGCCAAAGTCACGGACACGGTGCGCGACGACGATTACCAGCGCTATCTTGTGAGCAAGGGCTACGCCCACAAAGACGCGATGCGCCCGACTTTTCACAGCGTCAAAGCGGGGCTGGCGTTCGACATCTGCAAGGATGTCGCGGGGCACGGATACGACGATCCGACGTTCTTCGCCCGCTGCGGGCAGATCGGCAAGCAGGTTGGCTTTTCGTGGGGCGGGGACTGGAAGAAATTTCCCGACCGGCCGCATTTCCAGTGGGACAACCACCTCAAACACACAGGGAGCATGATTTTGGCGGGCAAGTATCCGCCGGAAATGGAGGAGTACATGGATCAGGCAACGTTTAACAAGATGATGGACAGCTATTTGTCGCAGCTCGGCACGAAGCCCGTCTCCACGTGGGCGGCGAAAGACTGGGCAGCGGCAAAAGCTGCGGGTATCACGGACGGCAGCGCTCCGCAGAGACTTATCACGCGGCAGGAAGTCGTGACGATGATCCAGAGAGCAACAAAATAACGGTGTCCAATTTGGGCACAGGAAGGAGCGGGCGGCGAAAGCCCACGCGCAAGCGCCTCTGCAAGCCCTACACGGGCATGAACAGTCAGCACAGGTCAATCCGCGCGCAATTATCCTCTATGGCCCCCAAGCGGGCCGTGTCGTATATCTTATCGTTTGAGCTGCCACAGGACGAGGCGGCATGCATCATTGAGTGCGACGTGCGGCGGAAAAGCTGCGTGCAGGTGGCAATGGAGCAAAGCCTATCTGTTGACGCAGTAAAGAAATACCGGCGGCGCGCATACCGCAAAATGGCATCAGAAGTATATGAAAAAAGAAATGGCCCCACCGAACGGTGAGGCCATTTCTCTTGTGTAAAAGCAGGCCGGGAATGACCTGTAAATTTAAAATATCATATTTCATACAAAAAGGCAAGGGGAATCGTTCGACAGGTTTTGACGCACTTTTCATACACTTTGCGGGCGCTTTTGAGCGCCTGTTTTTTTGTACTATGGAAACAACAAAGGAGGTGCGGCGATGTACGACCGACTTTTAGCTTTGGGGTTTACCGAGCAAATGGCGATGGACATTTTGACGCTGTTCCCCGATCCTGACGAGCTGCGCACTTACGTCTATTTTGCGGAGCTTTTCCATGTATAGCTATTTCAATCCTAATCCAAACGGGCGCAACGTGTCGGACTGCACCGTGCGCGCGATCTGTAAGGCAACCGGAAAGGACTGGGGCGAAGTCTATTTGTCGCTGTGCATACGAGGGTACTTAGACGGTGATTTGCCTAACGCCAATGCCTGCTGGGGCGCTTATCTGCGGTCTTTGGGCTACCGGAGATACATCATACCGGACACTTGCCCGAACTGCTACACGGTCGGCAAGTTTGCTGATGAGCACTCGCACGGGACGTATATTCTCGCGCTCTCTGGTCATGTCGTGTGCGTGCAGGACGGGACGATCTATGACAGTTGGAACAGCGAGAACGAAATCCCGCTTTATTACTGGGTAAAAGAAACGGAGGAATGAACATGGCATATCCCTATTTCAATCCCTATTATCCGCAGCCGATGCCAGACAACCTCATGCAGATGCGGCAGATGCAGCAGCCACAGATGCAGCCCATGCAACAGCCTATGTCGCAGCCAGTGCAGCAGAACCCCATCGCGCAGGGCGGCGTGCAGTGGGTAAACGGCGAGCAGGAGGCAAGGGGTTATCTCATCGCGCCCAACTCTGCCGTGGCGCTGTGGGATTCTACCGCGCCGACTGTGTATCTCAAGCAGGCGGATGCAAGCGGCAAGCCGACGCTCAAGATTTATGACCTCGTAGAGCGCGCAGAAACGCCCCGCACAACGCCGCAGGAAAAGGGCGTGGAATTTGTCACCCGTAAAGAGTTTGACGCGCTGGCGGCGCTTGTGGGCGAATTAAAGGGCAAGAAGAAGCGCAAGGTCGAGGAGGACGAAGACGATGAATAATCCGTTTATGGCCGCGCTGGGCGGCGGGCAGGGCCCTATGGGTAACTTTGCCCAGATAATGCAGCAGTTTAACCAGTTCAAAGCGAATTTCAGGGGAGACCCTAAAGCGGAGGTCGAAAAGCTTTTGCAAAGCGGTAAACTGAACCAGCAACAGCTCAACCAGCTTCAGCAAATGGCAAAGCAATTTCAAAGCCTGATGCAGTAAGCAAAGACTAAGCAAGATTTAAGCAAAGTGTTTGCTCAACTTTTTGCAAAATCAACATCGTGGCCACGATTTGATGAATAAAAATTTTTCAAAGGAGTGATACTATGTCTCTTTCTGATGGCGGCGTTCAGGCCACTATGCCTGTTGCGCCCGTAAATTCCAGCAACGGCGGCGGCTTTGGCTGGGGCGGAGAAGGCAGCTGGTTTATTATTATCCTGTTCCTTTTCGCATTTCTCGGTTGGGGAAATGGCGGCTGGGGGAACAACGGCAACAGCGGCGGCGTGGTCGACGGGTATGTGCTGACCTCTGATTTTGCCAATGTCGAGCGCAAGATCGAGAGTGTAAATCAGGGCCTTTGCGACGGGTTTTACCAGCAGGCGCAGCTTGTCAACGGCACCAACATGGCGATGGCAAACGGCTTTGCACAGGCCGAGCTTTCCCGCAGCAACCAGCAGGCGGCGCTCATGCAGCAGCTCAACGCCATGCAGATGCAGGCCGCAAATTGCTGCTGCGAGAATCGCGCGGCTATCGCGCAGGTGCGCTACGACATGGCGACGCAGGCGTGCGACACGCGCAACACCGTGCAGAACGCCACGCGCGACATCATTGACGCAAACAACCAGAACAGCCGCGCCATTCTCGACTTCCTGACGCAGAGCAAGCTCTCTGACCTTCAGGCCGAGAACCAGGGCTTGAAACTGGCGGCAAGTCAGGCGGCGCAGAACAGTTATCTGGTCTCGCAGCTGCGCCCGTCTCCCATTCCGGCCTACACGGTGCAGAACCCCTATTGCTGCAACCAGTTTTCCTGTTGCGGCTGCTGACAACTGCATAGCATAGCTTTTTCCCCACACGGGGAAAATGGTCGGCCCCGTGCCGATACTGACAACAACGCGGCGGGGCTTTTGCCTCGCCGCTGTATTTTAATTGCCTCGATTTCGAGGCATATGAAAGGACTGATTATTTTGGCAGAGTACACAAATGCGAATATTGTGAGCGTAGCTGCAGGCCAAAACGTTCCCTTGACCGAAACGGCGGTCAATAGCAAGCCCTGTATCGTGCATCGCCAAGGCGCAGGCATTGTCACGCTGCGCGGCCTCACCAATCAAAACCGCGCCCTGTTTAGGGTTTCCTTTGGCGGCAACATCGCTATTCCCACCGGAGGCACGGTCGAGGCCATCACGGCGGCGCTTGCCATCAACGGAGAGCCGTTGACCAGCGCAACGGCGACCGTCACGCCCGCGGCGGTAGGAAACTACTTTAACATTTATGTTTCCGCACAGGTCTGCGTTCCGAAAGGCTGCTGCCTGACGGTCGCAATGGAAAACACCAGCACTCAGGCCGTCAACTTCGCCAACTCGAACCTGACGGTTGAGAGAATCGCGTGAAAGGAGAATGGACATGAGTAAGAAAGCAATGTATGATCTGCGCAATATGCTGTGCGACGAACTCGACGAGCTGGCACGCAAGGGCGAGCTTGGCGCGGGCGACCTCGAAATTGCGCACAAACTGACGGCCACCATCAAGAACATCGATAAGATCGAGATGATGGAAGACGGCGGCTATTCCCGCGACGGAGACTGGCAGTCTGGTATGCGCGGCGCTTATGACCGTGATATGTCCAATGCGAGACGCGGCACGCATTATGTGCGCGGCCACTATTCCCGTGATGGCGGCATCGACAACATGAAACGCCAGCTGCAGGAAATGCTGGACAACGCCGACGACGAAAGCATCCGCAGAGCCATCCAGCGTTGCATGGACACGATCGAGGGCTAAAGGGGGTGCACCCCTATGGTCGACGAAAATGAGGTCAATCGCTGGATAGCTCGCCTCGAGACGGAAGAATCAAGCTGGACAAACTATGAGCGCCTTGCCGTGCTGTATGCCATCCGTGACCAGCAAAGCGGCAGCAGAGAGAGGGCTTTGCCAACGGCATACTCCGCAGCACCCGCGCCGGTTAGCTCCGAAACATACGGCGACAGCGATTTTCTGCGCGCAGTGGCATATGTTCCGCCGGACAAAGCGTGGGAAATCATGGACGAGTTGATGGACAGCTTAAAAATCGTGAACGAGCGCGTCTATAATAGCGTCATGCGCAAACTGGAAAAGTAAATTGCAGATGGAATTGCATATGCGTGTCAAAAAACAGTGTAATATCAATGCTTTTACGGTTTCGGTTGCGGGTTCGACTCCCGCCGCCTCCACCAATGAAAAAACCTCGCAGTTTCAACGGCTGCGGGGTTTTTCTTGTATTTGCAAGGGTTTTCTGGCTCGCCTATTCGCATATTACTTGCGATATTTGCAAGTTATCTTCTGTCAAAACAGCGTTTTTGCAGATGAATTGCAGATGAAATTACAGATGAAATTCGGATTCAAAAAAGCCGTCAACGGCATCTGCCACTGCTACGGCTTTATCATCCATGGTGTGCTGATATACGTTTTTAAGCATGTTGTTTGTAGAGTGCCCCATGCGCTCCATTGCGTACTTATCTGGGACATTGAGCCTGAGCATGACCGACGCGTTTACATGGCGCAGGTCGTGGAAGCGGAACGGCTGAACTCCGCAACGGGCACACGCGCGTTGCAGATGCTTATACAAGACATTTCTGGTTGCGTGGACAATATACTCATCTGTGCGCGGTGTTGCGTTAAGCAGCCCCATAATATACGGTGGCACTTTTAGTTTTCTGTTGCCGCTGTAAGTCTTAGGCTGCTTGAGCTGCGGGCCGTCCTCACCGTCTACCATTGCTTGCTTGATCGTCAGAATATCGCCGTCAAGGCAATCCCATGTTAACCCTCTGATCTCCGATGTACGGAGGCCGAGCCAGACGGCCAGCAGGAAAGGCAATTCAAAGCCTGTGCCCTTGCAGTCTTCGTGCAGAATTCTGATCTCGTCCATGGTAGGGATTTTGATTTTAGGCGCTTCCTTCTGCGGTAAAGATATGCGAAACACCTTATCCGGGCATTCCTCTGCCATTGCCGCAGTAAACAGGCCATAAGCGTTGCGGACGTACTTAGGGGACTTTCCTCGTGCCATCTTATTCACGGCACGCTGCACGCGATCCTGCGTCAACGCGGAGCACTTAACGCTCATCAGCTCCGGGAAAACCACCTTGCGGAGTTTTCTGTACCCGTTGACAGTGGAGGGGGAGAGTATCGCGTCCTTGCTGTCAATATATCGGTCGATAGCATCACCAACCGTGCGCTCAGACGCACGAGCGGCAGACTTTGCGCCGGACTTCAACGCGGCGGCTTCATTCTCCGCTTGCCTTTTGGTAGGGGCGGTGACGGACACGCGTTTTCCGTCTACCATGACGCTGACATTCCAGTTGCCGGATGGTAGTAGTTTTGCTTTTGGTATCTTCATCAAATCCCCCTCCAATCAATGTGCAAGCACCACGCGGCCAGAAAGACGATAATGACAAACATTATAGCAATTACAACGTTTCGGATGCGCACTCCACGCCGCATGATCTCGATTGTATCAGCCTTCGCGTCCACATGGCGTTCCAGCTCATCATTCCGCGCTTGCAAAGTTTCCTCGGTCGGCGTCAAGTGTTCGGAAATTTCGAACGCTTCATCGAGCGAAATTCCAAGCGCTTTGCAGATCGGCGCGACGGTGTAGATCGACGGAGATTTAGAAAACTTGGAAAAGAAGTTCTGCACGGTGGACAGTGGCACGCCGGAAGCATTGGAAATGTCCTGATAGGTCAGTTTTAATTCCTCTTTACGGATTTTGCACACTTCTTGAATGTTCATTTACGCCACCTTAATTTCTCTGATTTTCGCGCCGCGAAGTCGCAAGATGAGGGCTTGTCGAACCGCGTCGAGCGCTGTCTTATTGCAATGTTTCGGTGTTGAATTGCCAAGGTAAAGCGGAGTATGGTCAAAACAAGCAGCGGCGACCGCTTCCCGCTGGCTGCAAAAAGGCCCCGCCGTTTGTTGCAGAGGGCGGCGGGGCCAATCTAAGCTATACCGCCTTGCAACTTTTCAATTCTCCCGCTCTTCCCATTCTGCGACCTCATCTAATGATTTAGGAATGGTATACCCCGCATCCTCAATCTTCTGTGCCAGCTTTTGATAATTTGCTGTGTTACCGTTTCGCATGCGAGAAAAGCCAGAAAGAGATTTTGGGAAGTCGTCGGGGAATTTAGGCTTGAACCAATAATAAATAATATGATTTAGATTCGGTTCATTGATCGGATTGTAAGACTTTTCAACACGTTCTAACCAAAGTCTATAATTTTCCTTTTCTTCTTCGGTTCGATCATCGCGAAACGGTCGTTTACTATATAAAGATGGACTTATGCACTTGAAAGATGGCTCAGAAACACCGTCAGTATAAGCAAATATCCCAAGCCCGCACTGAAAATGAAAATCATCTGGGAACTTTGGAAATTTCCAACTTTTGCCAGATAAGCTATATATCCGTCTCCGGTACTTCGCGCAAATTTCACAGCACGCGCTTGAATCGCCAACCTCTATTAAATCAGTTCCAAGTCTTCTACACGATTCAAGCGTTTTTGCAAATGCGTCTTTTGCATAGTCTTCCGGCGATTCCGTGTGTGCATCTATCCAGTCTTTCCACTCTTTCGCCTTTTTGAATCGACCCAGCTCGATATAATAATTGACGACCCTATAAAAATCTTTCCGTTCCCAGCCAAGCGTAGAATACGTCATTAGCTGGCAGGATTTTTCAAGGCAGGCCATTGATAACTGGTAATCTCCGCCATTCCACAAAAGCCCCGCGTGCATTCTCAGCATATATTCAAGATACCCTGTAGGGCCTAACTCTTTGAAACGCGGTACATCGCGGAATTTTGTATAGTCAGGAATGGCGATAGAATAAATTGATTGCTTATCGGTCAAGTCGTATTTTATCCCATCAGACACTATATTAGTCGCCGCGTTGATCTTATCGCGCACGTCGTAATACGATTGATTTGGTTCTGGAAACAACTCCACAACGCGGCCGTGCTCAAAATATACGGTAATGGGCATATCAAATTCACCTAATTTTATATTTTAAATTACATTGAATCAATTAAAAATTAGTGTTATACTAACACGCGATAGAACACTTGTTTTATTATATGAGAGCGAACGGAGGGCAGAGAGGATGACGACGGTAGAGGAATTGATTATTACAATTTCGAGATTTACTCCCCAGCAACTTGACCTTTTTCGATCTGCTGCGCAACAGATAGTAGAGCAGCAGCAAGGTCAGGATTTGACTCGCAAATCCGAATAAGCTTTTGAATATCTTTGGGCAATTCAGAAATGAGCGCTTCACCATCGGTGGGGCGCTCCTTTTTTGCGGCTTTATCGGCTACAGAATAAGAAATTGAAATCCCCAAATATTCTTCAATAGTTTTGATATTAGCAGCAGAGGGGAAATAGATGTTATTTCTCCACTGTGAAAATGTTGCGCTTGATATTTTTGTTGCGGCATAAAATTCCGCCTTTTTTATATGTCGGGCAACGAGCTCGCGTTCGACAATATCAACAAGCGTAGGACCGTCCAAAATATTAAGCCTCCCTTTGTACAAACCGCCGAAGTCTCACAAAATGCAAAGTTCAACTTGACATATTAAGCTGAACTTAGTATAATGTAAGCATAGGGCAATAAAAAGCAAGCCCCCCTTGATACTTAGCGGACTGTTGAAATTATTAGTTTGTTGGCACTTTTTATAATACCACGGTTCGCTAAGTTGTCAAGTAAAACTTAGTATTTGGAGGTGAAAAGATGAGTTTTCGAAGCGCTCGTCATAAAGCTGGATTTAGCGTCCAGCAGGTAGCGGACGCGCTGAAAATCTCCGACGTGGCCGTGTATTACTGGGAGACTGGTCAGCAGGCCCCGCGAGCAAGTCGACTTCCGGAGATTGCTGCATTATACGGATGCACAGTGGACGAGCTGTTAAAGCCGGACAAGGAGGGAGCATGAGCAATTTGGTTTATCTTTCCCCGAACACCGAAGAGCCATTCACGACATCCGAAGTCATTGCAGAGTGTGCGGGCGTAAAGCGAGATACGGTGCAGAAGTTAGTCCAGCGCCATGAAAAAGACCTCCGCGAGTTTGGAAGGGTCGGATTTGAAATCCGGACCTTGCAGACGCGGGGCGGTCAGCAGATGGCAAAGATTTATCACCTGAACGAGCAACAGGCAACGCTTCTGCTTACATTCCTCCGCAATACCCCCGTTGTCATTGAGTTCAAGAAAGAACTCGTTCGCCAGTTCTTCGCCATGCGCAAAGAGCTGATGAATATTAAGACAATCAAGGCCGAGCGCAAGTCACTGCGTACCAGCATGACGGACGCTATCAAGGCGCTGCCGGACAGTCCACATAAGCAGTTCAAGTATAACCAGTACACCGATCTCGCATACATGGCGGCGCTCGGCAAAACGGCGCGGCAGCTTCGTAAGGAGCGCGGCGCGGAAAAGTCTGCAACGGCGAGCGATTACATGAGTTCGGACGAGCTTGCGGAGGTGTCAAAGATGGAAAACCGCATTTCGGTTCTGCTGGAAGTTGGCATGGATTACCAGCAGGTCAAGAATTGCTTGATGCAGACAAAAGCAATCGGGGCATAAGAAAAGCCCTGTTCAGCGTAGCAGGCCGAACAGGGCAACCGGACAAATCTCACCACAAGATATTGTGTCCGTGCTTATTGTAGCACGAGAGAAAGGAAAAGGCAAGATGCTAAAGCCACAACAGTTAACGCGACGGCGAAACGACCTTGAGCGAGCCGTGCGCGGCGCGATGGGACGGGCGTTGATTCGCACCGGCAAGGAGCTGGGCGAGGAAATCGGCTTATCGGAAACGCAGATTTGTAACAGAATGGCGGGGCGTTCCCGCTGGACTTTAGAGGAAATCTGGGAGCTTGACCGAGTTTTGCAATTTACGGACGCGGAAAAGCTCATGCTGATCGGAGGCACGAAATGATTGACACACTGTTTTTCGGCGGCATCGCCGCTGCGGTGATCACGCTCAACGGCTGCGACTTTGCGACGGGGCTTGCCGTCATCGGCGCGTGCGCGGTGTGCAAGGTGCTGTATGACCTGCTGCCATTTATCGACAGGGGGTGCAGACGGTGAGACGGCACGACAAGCGCACGAGAGAGCAGCGCAAGGCCGATGAATCGGCATTGTTTGCGGCGGCGTGTCTGGGGGCGACGGTCCTCTTGATCGTGATCTCAATCCTCGCCACCAGCGCGCAGGCGGTCGATGCGGAACCGAAAGGAGCGCCCATCGTAGAGGAGTATGACCCCGCGTGGGACATTCCCGCGACTGAAAGCGCGGTGTGCAACGACGTGTTTCTCGGCGAGTTTACGCTGACGGCCTATTGCCCCGGGCGCTGCTGCTGCGGAAAATGGGCAAACGGCTACACCGCGACCGGCACGCTGGCGACCGAGGGTCGCACGATCGCGGTCGACCCGAAGGTGATCCCTTACGGGACGCGCGTCCTGCTGATCTGGCCGGACGGCACGCAGCATAGTTATGTTGCGGAGGACTGCGGCGGCGGTGTAAACGGCAACCACATCGACGTGTTTTTCAACGACCATCAGGCGGCGCGCATCTTCGGCGTGCAGAGCGCGATGGCGTATTTGGAGGCGGAGGAATGATGCACTGCTGGGCTTGCGGCGCGGATTTTCGAGAGCCTGCGCTTTATGCGTACCGCGAAAATCTGGACGATGAGAACTGAACGATTACTACTCAAACCGTGTGCCCTTATTGTGGCACAGACAATATTACGGAGGTAAAAGATGAACCTTTATCAGATTGATTCCGCGCTTGCGGAATGTGTAGACGCCGAGACCGGCGAAATCCTTGACGTTGAAAAGCTTTTGGAGCTGAACATGGCAAGAGAGCAGAAGATCGAGAACATCGCGCTTTGGATTAAAAACGACGTTGCCGAAGCAAAGGCGATCCGCGAAGAAGAGAAGACCCTTGCGGCGCGCAGACAGGCCTTAGAGCGCGCGGCAGAGAGCAAGAAAAAATATCTCGATTCTGTGCTGAACGGCGAGAAGTTTTCCACTCCCCGATGCTCCATCAGTTATCGCAAAACCACCAGCGTGGAGGTCTCCGACATGGGCGCGGTGGTGGCGTGGATGCTCGCCAACGGTCACGACGGCGAGGTTACTTACAACGCCCCCACGGTGAGCAAGACTGACCTTGCCCCGTTGCTGAAAAGCGGCGCCGAAATCGACGGTGCGACGCTTGTACAGGGCATGAGCATGGGGGTGAAGTGATGGAGTACAACTTTGGTGAGAACAAAGAGGAATACAGCCAAAAGCAGGGGAAGAAAATCCCAGTTTGGCAATCCGATAAGTACAAAGAGAGCAAGAAAAAGGCTTGCGAGATCATCGAAAGCGGGAAGTATGGACTTTCCCCCGCAGATTTTTGGATTCTGATGAACGAGACGAAAAGCGGCAAGATGGGTTATACAGGTCTGATTATCTCTCACAACGGCTGCTTGAAAATCAACGACAAATTGGAAAAGCCGTTTAATCCGATGTCCGTTACCGAAGACAAGTGCGGATACGGCGGCGCGCTGGTTTTTACCTATTGCGATAAAGACCAGGGATTATATGAGGTTGGCGAAGTCACACAGAAAAATTGCAAGAACGATTATCCGTATGCGATGGCGTTTAAGCGTATGTTTGACCGCGTTGTGCTGAAACTTTCCAAGCTCGCTTATTCCGGCATTTACAGCGAAGCGGAGAGTGATTCGTTCCGCGACCCGGTTGATGATACTAGGACCCCGAGCAATGGAAAATTAGAAAAACCGCCTAAGCAGGATAAGAAGCCGAGTAAGGAAGAGATGGACGCGTTTAACGCGCAGTACAAGCGCGAGGTTGAGAAAAACACTTGCAAGGACTGCGGCAAGCCCATCTACCCAGTGACGCACGGAGGCAAGTCTTATTCCGTTGCGGAGATCGCGGAGAACGCGCGAAAGACCTATAAAGCGCCGCTCTGTTGGGCGTGCATGATGGCGAGGAGAAAAGCAAATGAAAGCCCGACTGCATGATCTATCCCTTGCGCGCGATGGTGGGTATTTACTCACCATTGCTACGCGGGAGAACGTCGGCACACTGTATGACGAGCTGCATGAGGTGGACGTTGATGTGACCGTCAAGAAACACCGTGAAAAGCGGAGCCTCGATGCCAATGCTTACTCATGGGTTTTGCTGGATAAGCTTGCAGAAGCCACAGGAACGCCCAAGAGCGAAGTTTACCGCCGAGAGGTGCGAGACGTTGGCGGAAACACGGAGACCGTCTGCGTGCGCGAGAAAGCCGTACAGAAACTATGCGACGGCTGGAACAAGAATGGTATCGGCTGGCAGACGGAAGTGATGGACAGCAAAATTGACGGCTGCAAGAATGTGGTGCTGTATTACGGCTCGTCCACCTTTGACACAAAGCAAATGTCGCGCCTGATCGACAACATCGTGCAGGACTGCAAGGAGCTGGGCATTGAGACATTGACCCCGCAACAGCTTGACGCGTTAAAGGAGGAATGGGGTAGATGACGCAAAGCATCATGCAGGACAAAAAAGAGTGCTATATGAGCGCGTCCACTGAAAACCTCGCAAGGCATCACATTTACGGCGGCGGTCGCCGTCAGTTGTCCGATGTTTGGGGCTGCTGGGTATGGCTGCGCGCCGACTGGCACAACATGGCCGACTACGGCGTGCATGGGAAGAACGGCCACGCACTGGATATGCGGCTGAAACGCGAGTGTCAGAAACGTTTCGAAGAACTTTATGGCCATGACACTTTCATGGCGGTATTCAAGAAAAACTATTTGGAGGACGAATCATGCTGAACAGAATTTGCATTATGGGGCGCATTACGCGCGATCTGGAACTGCGCCGCACGCAGGACGGAACGGCGGTCACAAGTTTCACCGTTGCTGTCGATGACGATTTCAAAAGCAAGGCAACCGGCGAGAAGAAAACCTATTTTCTCGACGTGGTAGCGTGGCGGCAGGCCGCCGAGTTTGTTTGCCAGCATCTCGGCAAGGGGCGCATGGTCGTGGTCGATGGCAAACTCACCGTCCGCGACTGGACGGGCAAGGACGGCAATAAGCGCCGGAACGCGGAGATCATCGCAGACAACATCTACTTTGGCGACAGCAAGCGCGAGGAACCGCGTTGCGAACCTCCAGAGTATGCCGACATTACGGGCGAGGACGAATCCGAGCTGCCGTTTTAAGGCGGTGAGCAGATGCCGAATAGAATCATCAAAGAGAGTTTATGCTCGAGCGAAAAAATAGCATCGCTTTCGGATTTCGAGTTTCGGCTATGGGTTGGATTGATTACGCAAGTAGATGATGCGGGGCGCGGAGATGCCCGCCCAGCAATTATAAAAGGACGAGTTTTCCCATTTCGGGAAAGGCTATCCATCAAAGATATCGATGCTGCGCTCCAAGCTTTGGCGGCAAAAGGCTGCGTTTCCCTCTATATGGCAGACGGGAAGCCCTACTTTTTGTTCCCCGGGTGGGTCAAGCATCAACGTGTCAGAGATTGCAAGCCGAAATATCCCGAACCACCGGAAAATCTAAATTTGCCGCAACCTGCGGCGAGTTGCGGCGAGTTGCCGCAATCTGCGGCCTTAATCCAATCCGAATCCAATCCGAATCCAGAATCCGAATCCAATCCGAAAGATTATTGCGCTGAGCCGCAAGCGGCTGACGCGCCGCCAGTGATTTCCTTGCCGCTGAATGACGGGACTTTTTTCGACGTGTCGGAGAATGACAGGGACAAATGGTCGCAGCTCTATCCGAACGTTGACGTTCTGCAACAGCTCAGAAACATGGCGGGGTGGTGCGACGCAAACCCTACCAAGCGAAAGACGCGCGGAGGGATTAAGCGTTTCATTACTGCTTGGCTTTCCAGAGAGCAGAACAAGGGCGGCAAAGCCCCGCAGAATAAGCCGTTTGTCTACGGCGATGTTTTTGCCGAAATGCTGGAGGAGGAAAAGAACCATGGAAAGAGCTAACGTAATTAGCCTTTTAGGGCGATTAAAACAGGCCTATCCGCAGGCCTATGCCAAGATGACCCGCGTAGAAGCCGAAGAGATGGTGTCCCTCTGGTCGGACATGCTGGGCAGTGAAGACCCTGCCGAAGCGATGGGCGCAGTAAATGCGCTGATTGCCGAGGATACGAGGGGGTTTCCCCCGAAGGTCGGCCAAGTGCTTGCAAAGATCAGGGGCGCAGTTTCCCCGCATGTCTCGGTGGCGTGGATGAAGCCATACATCGAGCGGATAGCCGAACAGGAGGCATTCGTGCCAAGCGTATCGCGTTATGCGAGAGAACATGGGCTGACATGGGAAGCAGCGGCTGCCGAAATGGAGGGTGACGCATGGAACGAGTAGTTTCATTTGCCGTGGATGGAAGACCCGTGCCGAAGGGGAGACCACGCGTTACGCGGCATGGGACATATACGCCGAAACGCACACAGATTTTCGAGACCGCAGTTCGCGCGGCATGGATCGAACGCGGGGAAAGGCCGTTTGAGGACGGAGAAGCGCTGGAAGTCATGGTCAACGCTTATTTCCCCATCCCATCTGGAACACCGAAGAGAAAAAAGGATGGATTGCATTTAACCCCGTACCTTAAGCGCGGCGATATCGACAACATCATCAAGGCGGTATTGGACGCGCTCAACGGCTATGCGTACAAGGACGATTCTGGCGTGTATAGCGTTTACGGGACGAAAATTTACACGGGCGGTGAGCCGTTTACGGCGGTGTCGATCAGCAGCGTGGAGGTCGAACATGAGATTTGAGCACTGCCGATCCTGTTTGCCGCCGACGCGGTATCCCGGCTGCCAAGACCATTGCCCATACTACGCGGCAGATATCGCAAAGCACCGATCTGCCCGGAAGGAAGAGCAGCGGGAAGCGCAGGAGAAAGATGACTACTTGAGCGCGCGGCATTTCAAAACGCGGCGCTATCAACGACTGAAATGAGGGAGCAAGAAAAGATGTTGACAGAAAAAGAGTTGGGCGAACGGCTCAAGAATATCCGCGAAGTGCGCCGCATCAGCCAGTTTCGGCTTGGCGAAATGGTGGAATGCGGACAGGGGCATATCGGAAAGCTGGAAAAGGGTGAGCACTACCCGAAGCTGCCGACGCTGTACAAGATCAGCGAAGCGCTGAATATTTCCGTAAGCGATATTTTGGCGGAATCTCCGCCGTCAAAGGATGGGATGCTTTCGCCGGAGGAAGTCGGCGCAAACATCCGCAAATGGAGAACCATGCGGGGGCTTGGCGTGAAGAAACTGGCGGAAAAGTCGGGCGTATCGCGCAACAGCATCCGAAACCTTGAGAACGGCAAGTGCATGAGCTTCCTGCTGACGTATCAGTACATTGCCGAAGCGCTGGGCGTAACCGTCGGGACGCTGCTCGGCGAGACGGGCGGTGCGGAATGATCTCAAAACGAATTTATATGAAACTCGATTGGGATCACGCCGGAATCCCTGTGTGTGTGGCAGATTCACCAAGCGAGTTGGCCCGTCTATGCGGCACGTCGCTTTCCACGGTATCACACGCAGTCGCAAAATCGCAGAAGAACCCTGCCGGGAAGTCTTGGTATGTTGGCGTTTGGACACGTTGGAGCAACCGAGAATACAAGGAATATTTCGGGGAGGTGCACGCATGAGCAAGGTCATGAGACCGAAAACGCCGTTTGAGTTCTGCGCTTATCCGGTGCTCAAGGAGGCACTGGAAAAGACGAACTATAACCAGACAGAACTGGCGCAATCCCTCGGAACGTCGCAGTTTACGGTGTCGGCGTGGGCGCGCGGCGACCGCGATACAACGGTGCGGCTGCTGCTGGCGCTGGAAGACCTGACGGGGATGACGTTCCACGAGCTGTTTGGGGAATGCGAGGGACGCCGTGGAAGGGTATAGCAATCAGCCGATTCCCAAAGAGGCGGCGAAACAGCTTTTAGCCCTCGACTTGCAAGACAAAGAAATCCTAACCTACGAAAAGCTCGACCAGTGGTATACCGCGTGGAATGGAAAGTGCTACGTCAGCTTTTCCGGCGGGAAGGATTCGACGGTGTTGGCTTATCTGGCTGCGAAGGAGCTATCGCGCTATCGCACGCCGATCTATCCGCTGACGCTGGTATTTGTCAACACAGGGCTTGAGTATCCTGAGATTCAGCACTTCGTCAACGACTATGCGGTGTGGCTGCAAAAACAGTTCCCGCGGATCAAGGTGCAGCTCGTGCGGCTGAGGCCAAAGCTCAACATTCGGCAGGTCATAGCAAAGCACGGGTATCCCGTCATCGGCAAAAAACAGGCGCGCTTTATCCGCGATTTACAAAACGCGCACGGGCAGAACGATGCAACGGTCAATCTGTATCTGACCGGATACAACCGGAAGGGCGTTTACTGCTCGACGATGAAACTGGCGGACAAGTGGCATTATCTCAAGGATGCGCCGTTCCGCATTAGCGAGCACTGCTGCGACGTGATGAAAAAAGCACCCGCCAAGCGATACGAAGCTACGAGCGGATGTGTGCCATTTACCGCGATGATGGCGAGCGAGAGCCAGCAGCGAGAAAAAGAGTGGAAGCGCACGGGCTGCAACGCCTTTGACGGCAAGCGCCCCATGAGCAAGCCAATGAGCTTCTGGACGGAGCAAGACGTACTTCGATTCATCGTAGACCGGCAAATCCCTATCGCAAGTGTCTACGGTGACATTGTGGCCAGCGACGGCGAGAACGACTACAACGCGACGCTGATCGACTGCAAGCTGCACTGCACGGGCTGCCAACGCACGGGGTGCATGTTCTGCGCGTTCGGGGCGCACCTTGAAAAAGGCGAGAACCGTTTTGAGCGAATGAAGCACACGCACCCGAAGCACTATAAGTTTTGCATCGGCGGTGGGGAATGGGACGCGGACGGGCTATGGAAACCCAACGAAAAGGGACTGGGCTATGGTCGAGTGCTGGATTACATCGGAGTGAGGTATTGAGATGAAGGTTTTAGAGCTTTTCGCGGGGACGCGAAGCATCGGAAAGGCATTCGAGCGGCGCGGACACGAGGTGTATTCCATCGAGTGGGATAAGGACTTTGACCATATCGATTGGTACGCGGATATCATGACCGTCACAGCGCAGGATATCTTGGACCGCTTTGGACGCCCGGACGTTATCTGGGCAAGCCCAGACTGCGCCACATTTTCTATCGCGGCCATATCCCATCATCGCCGCAAAGACCCCGTGACGGGGAATTTGGATCCAATCAGCGAGTATGCAAAGTTTTGCGATGCGGTCGATCAGCATGTTTTACGTCTGATTTTAGCCCTATCTCCTATGTACTGGTTCATCGAGAACCCGAGGGGGGGCATGCGGAAAATGACGTGGATGCAGGGTTTGCCCAGATACACCGTTACATATTGCCAGTACGGCGATAGCCGAATGAAGCCGACCGACATCTGGACGAACCATCCGGACCCCGGATTTAAGCCGCCGTGTCACAATGGCGACCCGTGCCATGTAGCTGCGCCGCGAGGGGCAAAGACGGGCACGCAGGGGCTCGCCGGGAGCCGGGAGCGGTCAGTTATCCCGGCAGCCCTGTGCGAGCACATCGTAGACATTTGCGAGGGAGGAATGATAGACGTACATTGGCGAGCCATTTAGCTGGAAGCCTGCCGCATTTGAGGGCAGCAACGGCATTATGAGCGTGACCACGAAAGAGACGACTGCGCACGGGGGTGTCGTCTACATCAACGAGGCGCACCGCTACTTTACGGCGGAGGCGGATATCAACGGGAAGAAGCTCAGAGAGAGCTTTAAATTTTAGGAGGTAAAGATGGACGCTTTAGAGTTTTTAAGAGAACGGAAAAGAATGTGCAACTCATACAGTCATTGCGAGGGCTGCCCGCTTGACGAGAGCAAATGCGTTATCGAGAGCACCATCTCCGATGAAGATTGCAAGAGAATCGCCGCTGCCATTGAGCAGTGGTCGAAGGAACACCCGCGCAAGACGCGGCAGAGCGTGTTTCTGGAGCAGTGGCCGGAGACGGAAATTGACAAATATGGGTGCTTGCGGTTATGCCCAGAGCTCGTTTCTGCTGATTATCGGAACCGACACAGGGATTGTCCAAATCGGGTGTGCATTGACTGCCGCCGTGAGTTCTGGATGCAGGAGGTGGAGTGATGGAACGACTGACATTTGAGGGGAACTTCTGCGACATTGCGCAATGCAGGGAGCTGCCGTGCCCGTATAACGGCGCGTGCTCCCAGCGTAAAGTGTGGGAGCGGCTGAAAGCCTATGAGGACGCGGGGCTTGAGCCGGAGGAAGTTCTGCCGAAAGATAAGGCGGACGAGATCGCACTGAATCTGATGCGTCTTGCTGATTTGGAAAGCCTTTGCAGTTATACTCGCTTGCGCGAGCTGGCCGAGTCCGACAAGGACGGACGGCTGGTGGTGCTGCCGTGCAAGGTGGGAGATAAATTATACAGAGTGTTTGCCGGAGAAATCTTCGAGCACCGAGTTGGGAGCATGAAATACTTCGCAATACAGGGACGGTGGGACATTGAAACGTACCCGTTCTGCCCATGCGTGGAAAATTCCATAGGAAAAACGATTTTCTTAACCCGCGAGGAGGCGGAGAAAGCATTGGAGGCGATGAAGGATGCTTGAGATATGCCCGATGACGCTAAAAGAGGCAAACGCCTATGTCGAGCAGTATCACCGCCATCATAAGCCGGTCGTAGGACACAAGTTTTCGATTGGCTGCTCTGACGGAGAGAAAATCGTGGGCGTGGCCATTGTCGGCCGGCCTGTTGCTCGTCACCTTGATGACGGGTGGACGCTGGAGGTTAACCGCCTTTGCACGGATGGGACGCGGAACGCCTGCTCTATGCTGTACGCCGCTGCGTGGCGGGCTGCTCGTGCGATGGGCTATAAGCGGCTCGTAACGTATATCTTAGAGAGCGAAAGCGGCGTGAGCCTCAAGGCGGCCGGTTGGAAATGTGTCGGTCAGGCTGGGGGGTTGCGATGGACGGGAAAACGCCGTCCAGAAGTAGACCTTTGCCCGGCGCAAATGAAAATCAGGTTTGAACGGACAATGGAGGGCTGACAATGGATGAATTCATAAGCCGCGAGGCGGCAATCGCTTATATCCGTGAGCAATCGGAAGAATGTCAAAAAGCGTTTGAAGAGCTTGGCGGAGAAAGCGGAATCTACGCAGATGCCTATAACGATTTGGCGGAGGACTTTTACAGCATTCCCGCCGCTGACGTGGCCCCGGTGGTGCATGGGCGGTGGGAGCAAGATGCAGATGGCGATTGGTATTGCACAAACTGTGATGAGGTTGTTGCCATCTGCGAAAGCGGCAGAGAACGAACTTATCGCAAGCTATACTGCCCCAACTGTGGCGCGAAGATGGACGGAGGTGACAGTAATGCAGCTGACGGAAATGTTTAACATTTGTGAAACCTGCGTGTATGCCCCTTGCTTTTGCGGAAATGATCCGGAAAACTGTATCGCATATGTGCAGAAAACTGGAGGCAATGATAATGAAACTGATTGACGTGGACTCTCTTGGTGTGGGTAGATGCAGTAAAGATATTCTTCCAGCGGCATATTGTGCTGGCTGGAATGGACTGCTTGGCATTTTGGAGAAAGCCGATACCGTCGACGCCGTGGTCGTGACGCGTTGTAAGGATTGCAAGAATGCATATATCAATAGCTTTTCGGCTGCGTCCGGAGAAGCGCTTTGCACGTTAAGCGGGCAGCCGATGCAGAAAGACGATTTTTGCAGCTACGGCGAGCCGAAGGAGGGGTAATCTTGGCTGAGTATTTTGCAGAAAGGACGTGCGATGTGTGCGGCGCCAGAGTTGCAGTTAAAAAAAGGCTGCTCTTCAAGACGTATTACGACTATACGAGGATTCGCTTCAACGGAAGAAATGAGCGAGCTATCTTGTGCCAAAAATGCTATGCGGACATGGTGCTGGAATTGCGCGAAAAGCTTGAGGAGAAAAACCATGCTGACGATCACGATTAAAGCTAATGTCCCCGCCGCCGATGCACAGGGCATCAAGGAGCGCATTGCCATGGACATTGAGCGATACGGCGACTGCAAGGTCGTAAGCATCGTGAGCGATAGAGGGCGCGAGGAACAGCTACGAATGAAAGGAGCCAAATTATGAGCATCAACGTAAAGAAGTACACCAAAGACCAGATGGCGAAGATGGTGGAGGAAGCCGCAGAGCGGCTTGAATCTCTCAGAAGCGAAAACGCCGATTTGGCCGAAAGGCTGAAAAAGGAAACGGAGGAAAAGATTGCGCTGCGAAATGATTTGATGACAAAGATGCATTCGAACGCCGTGCTGACTGAGAAGCTTGACCAGATGAACGGCGAGGCCATTAACAAGGCAAACGAGATCGCAAATCTGAAAGCGGACGCGGATGCGCTGAGAAACAAGCTCGCTGACACTGAGGCGGCGCTGGGACGGGCGAATGTGGAGCTGGGCGCCGCAGAGGGAGCACTTGGGGAAATGAATGATAAAATCGTGCGGTGCAAAGCTTATTCTAGGACGCTGCGTGGAGACGTAAACAAGATGCAGTTGGAGAAGATTGGCGCGATTATGCGCGCCGACTACGCAGAAGCCCACCCGTGGAGAAACCTGTGGGCGTGGTTCAAGAGAAAGCTGGTGCGCCATGAGTAAGCCGCGTTACAGCTGGTGGGGCTATGTAAAAGCCATTATCCGACGCTATGTTCCCGATCGAGAGCAGGAGTTGCATGGAGTGTCTTCGTTAGAAAACAACGCTGTGCGAAAAGCGGTGAGCGAAACAAGGTCAATGCAAGACGGCGAAGAGCGCTTGAAATTTATCCGCCTTGTGTTTTGGGACAAGACCCACACGCTCGAAGGCGCAGCAATGGCGGTCAACTGTTCCGACCGGACGGCGAGACGATGGCATACCGATTTTATCAAGTGCGTCGCACGGAACTACGGGCTGCTCGATGATTAAAAGTTGGCCTTAAAAAGCCATTTGCTTATGAGATAATAGAATCGCAGAGGTGTAAAAGCCTTTGCGGTTCTCTCATTTATGGCGTTTACCTCCTGCGCCATAGCGGGGCGCGGTGCTTTTCATCTTTTCACACCGCTCCCGCACCATGCCGCACGCACGATGTAGCCCACGATTAGGGCCGAGAGGTCGCGCCTCTCATGCGGCACAGGACCCCGCGCACCTCTCAACGATGTGGCCCAGCGGGGACATACGCAGATGTGGCGGAATAGGTAGACGCTACAAACGACAGTTTGGGTGCCGCCCAGCAAAGCGGTGGAGGCCGACACTGTTAGGCTATGTGAGGTGCAAATCCTCACTATCTGCACCAAAAGAGGAGAGCCGCTGCCTTTGGCAATGGGCAAAGCCCGCCTGAAAGTGCGGCAATAATGGTTCGCGTGAGCATGGGTTGAGCGATTAAATCAGGCCAAATCGGCGACAACACCGGGCGAGCCTGAGCCAGCAAGTGTATGCCCTTCGGGGGCGGGTAAAGTCTGCTATGTAAGGCCAAGGGGTGGGGGCTGGTAGCAAAAAATAATTTGACAACGCGTATCGGCGTATCAAAGCGGCAATAGACTGTGACGGGCGGATGGAATTAGACCGCAGCACGACAGCGAGCCGCAATTCGCGGAAACTTGCGGCAGATCGCGGCGAGTTGCGGGCGAAGAAAAGAGAAGAAAATCTCCCCTTTCTTCCCCCTCTCTTCTTTTTCCCCTTAAACCCCTTTATTATCTCTCCCCCTATAATCCCCCAAAAGAAGAGAAAAGAAAAAATAAAAAAAGAGAGGGCGGGCGTGCCCCGCGCGCCATTGGAGAGAAAAAACTACGACAAAAGAGGTGGTGATGAGTGCCATTAACAGCAAAACAAGAGCGGTTTGTGCAAGAGTATCTTGTGGACTTAAATGCCACTCAAGCCGCCGCGAGAGCAGGGTATAAGAACGCTGAGAAAGGTAGGCAGTTAGTTACGAATGGTAACGTTTCAGCTGCTATCCAAAAAGCAAAGGTGGAAAGGCAGAAGCGGACGGAAGTAACGCAAGACTACGTTATCAAAAAGCTCAAAGAAATCGCAGACAAGCCCGCGTCTGATTGCACGGAAAGCGATTTGAAATACGCGAATAAGCTAAAAGCACTTGAAATGCTTGCAAAGCACACGGGCGTGTTTGACAAGCAAGACAATTCTGCCGCTGATTCCGTCGTTAAGGTGATTATCGATGTCTGATATTTTTTTGTCAGAGAAAATCGGCCCTGCGTTTTATGACATTGCACATGATATTTTCCATCATGGTCATACGCACTACGATTTCAGCGGTGGGAGAGGTTCGCTGAAGTCGTCCACGGTATCAATTATCGTTCCGCTTCTGCTGGTTGGCAATCCGGGAACGCACGCGCTCGTGCTTCGCAAGGTGGCAAACACGATCCGCGATAGCGTCTATGCGCAGTATATATGGGCAATCGGCGAGCTGGGAATGGCGGCGTATTGGGAAGCCAAGGTTTCCCCGATGGAGCTGATTTATAAGCCTACCGGGCAGAAGATCATGTTTCGCGGCGCTGATGACCCGATGAAGATCAAGTCTATCAAGGTTCCGTTTGGCTATATCGCCGTGACGCACTTTGAAGAAAAAGACCAGTTTGCCGGACGTGCGGAGATACGAAACATTTTGCAATCCACCATGCGCGGCGGCTCGGTGTTTTGGAACTTTGAGAGCTATAACCCGCCTATCTCGCGTGACAACTGGGCGAACAAAGACAGTTTAGAAGAACGCGCCGACCGCTTGTGCCACAAGTCAACGTATCTGCAAGCACCGCCTGAATGGCTGGGAGAACAGTTTCTTGCAGAGGCGGAACACCTTAAAGAGACAGATGAGCGCGCGTATCAGCACGAATATCTCGGCATTCCGGTCGGAACAGGCGGAAACGTGTTTGACAAGCTGGAACTGCGGGAGATTACCGATGAAGAAGTCAAAAGTTTCGACCGCATCTATCAAGGGGTGGACTTTGGCTGGTTCCCAGACCCATTTGCTTTTATACGGCTGCATTATGATAGAGCGCGAGAGACCATCTATCTGCTGGACGAGATTTACCAAAACAAATTATCCAACGAGCAAAGTGCAAATATGATAAAGCGGCGTGGATATAACAACGTCAGGACGATTTGCGACAGCGCAGAGCCGAAGAGCGTTGCTGATCTCCGCGCAATGGGGCTTCCTGCGTATGAAGCGGTTAAAGGCCCCGGCTCTGTGGAATATGGCATGAAGTTCTTGCAACGGAGAACAATCGTCATTGATAGGCGACGCACACCAAACGCTTACAATGAGTTTGTGGGATACGAATACGAAAGAAACAAAGACGGCGACATTATTAGCGGCTACCCTGACGCGAACAACCACTTGATTGACGCGACGAGATATGCGTTAGAGCCTGTCAGCCGCAGAATGGGAGTTATTGCATGAGTAGTGCAGTTATCCAAAAGTTAAAAGAACTTGGCTATACGACAATCCAGGAAGATTTTTACAGCCAAGTTGACCTCTGGAAGTCTTGGTATGTTGGGAAAGTAAAGGATTTTCATCAATACCGGCGATATAACGGGCATAAGTGGACAAAGTGCAACCGAGCAAGCCTCGGTATGGCGAAAAAGGTTTGTGAGGACTGGGCAAACCTCTTGATGAATGAGAAGGTCCAGATCACGCTTGAAGGCCAGAAGGAGCAGGCGTTTATTGACAGGGTTCTGGCGGAAAACAACTTCACGGTCAAGGCAAACGAAATGCAGGAAATGAAGTCAGCGCTCGGAACCGTGGCGTACATTCCGCGTGTGGTTGGGCAGGCCGTTAACGAAAGCGGCGAGGTTGTACCGGGAGATGTTTCCGGGATCGAGCTGGACTATGTGACGATTGAGCACATCTTTCCGCTGGCTTGGCAGAATGGCTTTATTTCAGAGTGTGCTTTTGACAGCGTGGTCACACGGGCTGGGAAAAACTATCTGTATTTGCAGATTCACCGGAAAGACGAAAACGGACTTTACGTTATCGAGAACATCATTTACCGATACGAAAACGAAACGCTTGCCGACGCGCTGCTCACCGATGTTCCAGGCTTTGAGCGAATCCCCCCTGTGGTACATACGGGAAGCGACAAGAGGCAGTTCGTCATCGACAGACCGAACATCGCAAATAATCTTGACTACCTGCTTCCGGTTGGTATCCCTGTGTATGCAAATGCAGTCGACGTTCTGCGCGGCGTTGACTGTGCCTATGACTGCTACGTCAACGAGTTCGAAAACGGCCCGATGATGATGATGGTCAAGATTCCCGCCACAAAGTGGGAAGACGGTGAACCGACGCTTGATGACCATGACCGGCGTTTCTATCTGCTTCCAGAGGATACGCAGCAAGGAAACGTCGTAGAGACAATTTCCCCGACGCTCAGAACTGAGCAGCTGAATGTAGGACTTCAAGACCAACTGAATGTACTGTCCAGTAAGTGCGGTTTCGGCGAAACCTATTACCGCTTTGACGGCGGCAGCGTCGCGACAGCAACGCAAGTTATCAGCGAAAACTCCACCATGTTCCGCACAATCAAAAAGCATGAGATCGTGCTGGAACAGGCGCTTGTGGAACTGTGCCGCATTCTGCTTCGGCTGGGCAACACGGCCATGAATGCTGGGCTGAATGAGGAAGTGGAAATATCCATCGACTTTGATGATAGCATCATTGAGGACAAGCAGACCGACTTTTCCCGCGATATGCAGCTTTTGCAAGCTGGCATCATGAACGATTGGGAATTCCGCATGAAGTGGCTTAACGAAGACGAAGCGACCGCAAAGGCGGCGCTACCGAAGATGCAGGACATGACGGGCGAACAGCAACAGGAGGTGGAATGATGGGAGCAATATCTAAGATCGCTGAAAAGTGCATGGCGTGCCCCAACGTTGATAAATGCCCTCACAAGCGAATGGAGGCATGTGCCTATTACGAGCATAAAAATATGGCCGAATCAGTAGCGATGCCATCAAAAACAGATATGACAGCCCCCGTTCTCCGCGAAACGGTCGATATAATTGTCGATGGGCAGGTTGTGAAAGTTTACAAGGACGAGATTGAAAAAACACTATATAAGCACTTGTATGATGGCTTGCGTTGCGGATTTATCAATGGCGCATAGGGTGGCGAGATATGGCAAAAGCGGAGGTCGGCAGAAGAGATTGAGTGAGGTGACGGCGTATGCGTCCTTACCCTTTTAGCCCAGACCTGCTTGACGCACTGCCGGAAGAACTGTCAGAACTGTTCCGAGCGCTTGAAATCACGCTGCTGGAAGAAATCTGCTCTCGGCTTAAAGCTGCGGGTGAGCTGAACGAGGTAACGGTGCAGGATATTCAAGCCTTGCGGTCGCACGGCATCGACCTAAAAGAGATTGAGAAGGCAATCCGCAAGACAACGGGCATCAGCGAAACGAAGCTTAACAAGCTGTTTGCCGATGTGGTGGGGCGCAACCAGACGTATTACACCGAGTTGATTGACCTTGCGCGCATCACACAGCCGGAAACGCTGGTAAGCGTAGAAGATACTTGGGCAATATACGAGCAGACGAAGCAAACGCTGCGCAACATAACGCGCTCAATGGGCTTTTTAGTGGACGCTGGGCGCACAATGTTACCCCCTGCCAGAGCGTACCAATGGGCGCTGGATAACGCTACAATGCAAATTCAGAGCGGCGCTATCAACTATAATCAGGCCATCAAGACGGCAGTAAAGCAACTTGCAGACAGCGGATTGAAGGTAGTTGACTATGAGAGCGGGCATCGAGATCAGATCGATGTGGCGGCGCGCAGAGCTGTGATGACCGGCGTAAATCAGATTTGCGCCAAGTACACCGAGCAATCGGCGGAGTATTTAGATACCCCGTATTTTGAGGTTTCTGCCCATGCGGGCGCACGCGATATTCCGGGCAAATCACCGTGGTCATCTCACAAAGCATGGCAAGGCCTCGTATATTCCACTCGTAGCAATGACATTTACCCCAGCATTTACGATGTGTGCGGGCTTGGGGCCGTTGATGGGCTTGAGGGGGCTAACTGCCGACACAGGCGGAATGTTTGGGTTGAGGGCGTAAGCGAACGCACATACACTGATGAGCAACTTGCCCATATTGATGATGATCTTGGCTGCACGTTTGACGGAAAGAAATACACTGCATACGATGCGACGCAGATGCAACGGCGCGTTGAGCGACAGATTATCAAGCAGAAAAAGCTTGTAACAGCATATAAGGCGAGTGAGCAAAAGGCCGAATATTATGCCGCAAAAGCAAAACTGGCAAGACTGAACGCCAAATACAAGGCGTTCAGCGCGGCGGCAGGGCTGCCGGAGCAGCGGGAGAGAATGAAGGTGCTGTATTGAACTGGGAAGAAGTCAAAAAGGCAACCGACGCGATTCTAAAGCGCGGCAACGATGTAGAAATCCGCCGCAAGGGTGACGGGTACATCGTTTTAGAGGTTAAGAAAACAATTAAATACACTTCCGCTCAATAGGGCGCGGAAAAGGGCAATAGGAGCCAACTTGTAAGGAATTCTTACAGGTTGGCTCTTTTGTTTTATCAACACTGACCGACAGGTCGTTAAACAAGGAGATTTTTATGGCAGAAGAAACCAACGTGCAGAGCACGGGAACGACTGCGCAAGAGCAGGAAAAGACGTTCACTCAGGCTGATGTTGACAAGATGATTCAGGCGAGGCTTGACAGAGAACGGAAGAAGTACCCCAGCGAGGAAGAAATCACTGCATACCGCACTTGGAAAGACGGCCAGCAGACCGAACAGGAGCGACAGGCAAAACGCGATAAAGAGCTTGCGGACAGTAAGAGCGCTTTATCCGCTGCACAGGCTGAGCTTGAACAGGTCAAGCGTGACAAGTACGTGCTTTCCAAAGGCCTGACTGGCGATGATGCAGATTTTATCGCGTTTAAGGCTCTCAGGATGGTGGACGACAAGACCACTTTTGAGCAGGCCGTTGATAAGCTCACGGAAAATCGTCAGAAAGTCAAGTTTGACTGGACGGCTCCTGCGGGCGGCGGCGACAAACCGAACGCAAATAATGCCGCGATGAACAATCTGATTCGTGGCGCACTCAAGTAACGAAAAGGAGATTACAACATGGCAAGTATTGATCGTTCCGCACTTTCCGGCCTTATTCCGGAACCCGTAACCCGCGAGATCATGCAGGGCGCTATCGCCGAATCTGCTGTCCTTCGTATGGGCCGCAGGCTGGCGAATATGTCCAGCAAGACGCAGACCATCAACGTGCTTGATGCACTTCCCTCTGCATACTTCGTCAATGGCGAAGCCACTGACGGCGGCGCAGGTGAGGCATTCAAGCAGACCACCAAGATGGCGTGGGACAAGAAGAAGCTGTACGCCGAGGAAATTGCGGTTATCGTCCCCATTCCCGAGGCTGCTCTCGATGATGCGGACTATGACATTTGGGGCGAGGTCAAGCCCCGTCTGACCGAGGCTTTCGGCAAGGTCATTGATGCGGCTATCCTGTTCGGCACCAACAAGCCCAGCACTTGGCGCACTGGCGTTGTTCCTGCTGCTATCGCTGCCGGTAACGGTGTTCCCGTCGGCACCAACGTGTTCGATGACATCATGGGCGAGAACGGCCTTATCGCCAAGGTGGAGCTGGACGGCTTCAACCCCAACGGCGTTATGTCCGCTATCCAGATGCGCGGCAAGCTGCGCGGCCTGAAGGACACCACTGGGCAGCCCATCTTCAAGTCCGATATGCAGGGCGCGACCCGCTATGGTCTGGACGGCATGGATATGTACTTCCCCATGAACGGCGCGTTCGATCCCGCACAGGCTCAGATGATCGTTGGCGATTGGAGCCAGCTCGTCTATGCCATTCGTCAGGACATGACCTTCAAGATTTTCACTGAGGGCGTCATTCAGGACCCCAGCACCAAGGCCATTACTTACAACCTCATGCAGAACGACATGGTGGCGCTGCGCGCAGTCATGCGTCTTGGCTGGGAGATTGCCAATCCCGTCAACGCCTACAACGTGGACAAGGCCAACCCCTTCCCCTTCTCCGTTTACGGCAAGGGCGGCGACATCTCCGCTGTTACCGTCTCGCCCGCTACCGCAACGATGGCAAAGGGCGACAGCAAGGCGTTTACTGCTGCTGTTACCGGCGATGGCATTATCAACGGCGAGGTCGAGTGGAGCCAGAATGGCACGAAGTCCAAGATCAGCGAAGACGGCTTGCTGACTATCGATTCCGCTGAGACTAAGACCAGTATCACCGTTACGGCCAAGTCCAAGCAGGACAGCACGAAGACCGGCACTGCCACTGTTACCGTTTCTTAATCTGAAAGGAGCTGACCCGTATGACATACGCTGATTATACATACTACTCCGGCACTTATATGGGCGCCGTGAGCGAAAATGACTTCCCGCGTCTTGTTGTCCGCGCCAGCTCCTTCCTTGACTACTACACGCGCAACAAAGCGCAAGATAACGCTGATCTGGATGCGGTAAAGATGTGTTGCTGCGCGCTCGTTGACAAGTATGCAGTCATTGAATCAGCGCAGGGCCTTGCCGTGAAAAACCTTGCAAGCGCCGCGGCAAATGACGCAGAAGTCAAAAGCGAGACGGTAGGCAGCTATTCCAGAACACTTGCAACGGGCGGAGAATCCGCCTTGTCTGCGCTCAGTGCGACGGACGGTGCGAAGAAACTGCTTGCGGAAACGTGCATGGAATACCTTGCCCATACCGGGCTGCTGTATCGCGGAGGTGGTTGTAGATGTACGCTCCCCACACTGTAACGGTCTACAACATCGTGCAGGAGATCGACCCGACAACGCTTGACGAGGTTGAGAAAGTTTATACCACAATCCTGCGTGGCGTGATGCTGCAAGCATCGAAAGGCGTGAACGTGCGCGAAAGCGGCCTTGAAAGTGCGGACGCTGTGAATCTGTATATCCCGTTCGCCGTGGAAGCGGTGGACGGGATAACGGGTAAGCCGAAAACTTATATCGGACCGCAATCGTTTTTCAAAGCGACGGACAAATCCGACCTGTGGACGCTCTCATACAAAGGAAACGGTGGCATGACGTGCTTTGTGAAGGGTGAATTCGTTTCGGACGACATGACCGTCGTACTGAGCCATGACGATTGCTACAACGTGACCAAGGTTGATGCGATGGACTACGGTAGCCCCAATATGCAGCACTGGGAAGTCGGAGGTGCGTAATGGGCATCAAGTTTTCCGTGCATACCGATGGAATGGACGCTGTAAGGGCCGCCATTGCAAAGGCGTGTACGCGCGCTGAGCACGTTTTAGCCGAGCAGATGGAGAAAGACACTCAGCCTTTTGTGCCGATGCTCACAGGCTCGTTAACGCAGCGTACAAGGGTAGTTGGCAACGACATCATCTACCCCGGCCCTTACGCGAGATTCCTGTATTACGGGAAAGTCATGGTTGACCCGAATACCGGCAGCACATACGCGCCGAAAGGCGGTACAAAGGTCGTGACTGACCGCAATTTAGTATTTAACCACACAGCGCACCCACAAGCTCAAGCACATTGGTGCGAAGCATCGAAAGCACAGAACCTTGGCAAGTGGGCGCGCGTAGCAGAAAAGGCGGTGAAGAAGTACGGAACAGATTAAAAAGACGGTATCGGCAGCGGAAGAAGATCAAGTTTCCCGAAAGCTGCTTGCGTGGTTAAACACATTCCCTGACAAGCCGGTTGATTTGATTCGGTTCGAATTTCTTCCCGCCGATACTGCGGCGATGGCGCTGTCTACGATTCAGGCGGCGTACATTGTCAAAAAATACATTCTCGGCGGGTATCAGGCGGAATACCAGTTCAAAGTCATCTACCGTATGAAGCCGGGGAACAGCAACGACAAACGGCTCAAAGCTGACGAGCTGCTTAACGCCTTAGGTGATTGGGCAGCAAGCGAAACACCGCCTGACATTGGCGACGGTCGCCGCGTCATCCGCATTGAGCCGACCACACGATCTTCGCTTTTCACCATGTATGAAAACGGCGACGAAGATCACCAAATCCTTATGAAAATGAACTACGAGGTGATTAAAAATGGCTGATACGACCTTTAACACCACGGCGGGTCAGACCGTAGACCGCGAACTTCTTATCGCGTACCTGAACACGGGCACTTCTGCGGCATCGCCTACATGGTCTCCGTTCGGTGTCCGCGTCACCGATTCCAGCATGGAATATGACTGGCAGGAAGATTCTACGAAAGATATCCTTGGCGTGACGCGCACGACCATGAAGAAGCCCGTTATTACTGAAACATTTGACCCGTCCAACCTTGATGCAGGGGATCCCGCTATTGTCAAAATTTGGAATCTTGCGGTCAAGGAACAGAATGCGGCGGCGCTGGCAAATCAGGATATCCTTATTGTCCACGCATACGCCGGTACGGCAAATACCGCTGTGTTTGCAGAGCGCTATTCTTCCTGCATGGTCAAGCCGTCTTCTCTTGGCGGCGAGGGCGGCGGCTTTATCGGTATGCCGATCGACGTGACGTTCGGGGGCACGCGCACGGTTGGCACTGCCGCAATTTCTGGCAACTCGGTTACGTTTACCGAGGGCGAATAAATAGGAGGGCATCATGCGGGAACTTAATTTTGACGACGGCCTTGTAACTTATACCGTAAACGGGAAGTGCCAAGTGTCATTCAATCCTACCGACAGCAACTTTATCGAAAAGCTCTACCTCGCCTTTGAAGACCTTGACAAAAAGCAGGAGGGCTACAAGGCACAGATCGAAAAGACGGGTGATAAAAAGCAGATTTTCACTTTTGCTCGAGAGAGAGACCACGAAATGCGAGACATTATCAATTCTGTCTTTGATGCGCCCATTGCAGATGACCTTTTCGGCGACAGGAATGTTTACGCTCTGGCGGAAGGCGTTCCTGTATGGTGCAATTTTATGCTCGCCATCATGGACGAAATTGATAGTACATTTTCTCGCGAACAAAAATTCACGAATCCGAGAATCAAGAAGTACATCGACAAGGTGCAGAAGCATTAACCGGAGGGCGGTATGAGTTACGGACTTCCTAAAAGCGTAGAGATCAGCGGGCAGGACTTTGCTGTGCGGTATGACTTTCGAGTAATACTGACGATATTTGAGGTTCTGGACGATGAAGAACTCAGCGACGAAGAACGAGCTTATACCGCCCTTCGGCTCTTCTTTGTTGACTTTGATTCGATTCCAGATTACGACGAAGCAATTAAACAACTATTCTGGTTTGTCAATGGCGGGCAACATCCTGATGACAAAAAGAAAGAGCAGGAAATCATTGATTGGGAGAAAGATTTTCAGTTTATCGTTTCCCCCGTTAACCGAGTGCTCGGGAAGGAGATTCGCGAAAGCGAATACAATCCCGATACCAACACGGGCGGAACGCACTGGTTTACCTTTCTGTCCGCCTATATGGAAATTGGCGATTGCTTTTTTGCGCAGGTCATCCGCATTCGAGAGCTAAAAGCCAAAGGGCGAGCTTTAGATAAAGCGGATCGGGAGTTTTACCGACGCAATAAAGACGTTATTGACATCCCCAAAAGAATGTCAAAAGCGGAATCGGATACGCTCGGTTCGTGGCTGGGCAAAAAAGAACCGGCTCACGAATGAGCCGGTCAAAATTAAAGAGAGACTTGCTTATTTTCATTTTTCTTTAAGTACGCATAAATTTTGCTGATTTTCTTTCCGTTCTGAGGCGCAGAGGTCACGTCAAATACAATGTATTTAACTTCGGCATCAGCCTGATATGCAAAGATAAGGTACTGACGGATAATTTTTGTTTTCTTCTTCTGCGCCGAGCCTCCGAGCGCCGCGCCGATTGGGCCGAGTAAAATCCCGCCTGCAATTGCGCCTCCAACGCTTGAAACATATTGAGTTTGAATTTCCTGTGGCGTCATAACAGACACATCGATTAGTTTTTCTGGAGAAAGCGTAAATGTTTGCCCGCTCGCTGAAAATGAAATAGATTCTGGAGAGCACACGGCGGAGCAGATAGACCCAGCTGCAAGGTCAAGGCCACCGACAAGTTGTATATTGCAATTTACTGTTTCTCTTTTGACTTTTTCTTCGGCAGATACAGGGACGGCCTTGTTAACAATTAAAATCCCTAATGGAATTGGGACGACTACAAGGGCAATACCGACCCACACGGGCATGTTTTCTTGATCTTCCGGCGTTACAGCAACGCCAAGAATCAAGACCAGAAGAAATGACACAAAGAAGATGACAAAAAACAATAGAACTCTCTTCACCGTTTTCATTGCATTTCCCTCCCATTAAATACGGTTCTTTTACAATATCACAGCAAAAAACTAAAAGCAAGGTGGTGATTTTATGGCAGCGGACGGTTCGGTAGTTTTTAGCGTGAATTTGGACGATAAAGATGCCCAAAAAGAACTAAATAAACTGGTTAAAAAGATCGACACGCTTAACGATAAAATTTACCAGAAACAGCAAGAAAAGATCCCGCTGGCAAAGCAATCAGCAGAAATTGCGGGGAATCTTGACGCGGCAAAAGCAACGCTTGATTCGATGCACAGCGGGAAAGAGTTCTTCACGGCGGATTCCATTAAAACGCAAGAAGGCACCGTGAAATCTCTGCAAAAAGAGTATGATGCCGTTACAGCTAAAGTTGAGAAGATGGATGCCTCGATTCAATCTGATACGGCGAATCTCAATAAGATGAAGGAAAAAGCGGGAGAGCTTTCTGAAAAAATTTCCAGTACGAAAAACGGTGTTTTCGGGATGGGTGAGGCGACCAAAAAAGCCGACGAATACATGTCTCGATTTGTTAACCGAGTAAAGAAGCTCGCTCTCAGGGCGTTTGTATTTACTCTTATTACAAAGGCATTATCCGTTGTCCGTGATTATGTCTGGAAAGTCATTCAAGTAAATGACGGAGCCGCAGAAGCTATTGGGCGCTTAAAGGGCGCGTTGCTCACTTTGGCGCAACCACTATTAAGTGTGATTGTTCCCGCCTTTACAGCCCTTGTAAATATTCTCACAAAAGTTATCAGCGTTATCGCAAACATCGTTTCGATGCTTTTCGGAACGACGGCAAAAAAATCAGAGGCAGCAGCAAAGGGACTTTACAAAGAAGCAGACGCTATTGGAAGTGTCGGTTCGGCAGCAAAAGAAGCAAAAGGGAATCTTGCCAGTTTTGATGAAATTAACACAATTTCCACATCAAGCAGTGGAGGCGGCGCTGCATCTGCGCTTGCAGATCGGCTTTCTCCTGTGTTTGAACAGTTTACGACTGAGGAGTACAAGGCAAAGATTGATGAGCTTACGGCATACCTTTGCGGTGCACTTTTAGCTCTCGGCGCAATTCTGTGTTTCTCTGGCGCAAATATCCCCCTCGGCATTGCCCTTATGGCGGCGGGCGCGATTGGGCTTGTTGCGCTTATCAAAGAAAACTGGAACGCAATGTCTGACCGCCTTAGAGCTGCGCTGACAAATGTGCTTTCGGTGCTGGGCCTTTTCGCCCTTGCCATTGGTGCGATTTTGTGCTTATCTGGCGCAAACATCCCCCTCGGCATTGGGCTTATGCTGGCAGGAGCGGCTATGCTGGGAACGGCAGTCTCGTTAAACTGGAATGCAGTAAACGACAAAACGAAAAATACATTATCGGCCTTAATGATGGCGCTTGGGATGACCTTGCTTGCCATCGGTGCGGTGCTTTGCTTCTCTGGGGCAAACTTACCACTGGGTATTGGGTTAATGATTGCGGGCGCGGCATCTATTGCAGCATCGGTCGCGATGAATTGGAACACAGCCCCCGAAAAGACAAAAGCCGCAATCAAGTCCCTTATGGGTTCGATTGGCGTTTCGCTTATTGCCATCGGCGCGGTGTTGTGTTTCTCCGGTGCAAATCTTCCGCTCGGTATCGGGATGATGATTGCAGGCGGCGCAGCTATTGCCGCTGCATCTGATCTGGATTGGAGTGCGCTTCTTACCAAGCTGAAAGAAATGTGGCAGAACATTAAACAGTGGTGGAGTACCAGCGTTTCAAAGTTTTTTACTGCTGATTATTGGAAAGCGTTAGGTCGAAGAATTATTGACGGTCTTCTTTCTGGCTTAAAAACTGCATGGGAGAGTGTAAAAACGTGGGTTTCTAACGCGGTCAACTGGTTCGGCAATAAGTTTGTTGACGCTCAAAACTCTATCGCTCGTTCCAACTCTGGACGCAGCGGTAGCTTTGGAAGTGGTCGCAGCGGTGGATATGGTTCAAGCAGACAGAGTATCCCCGGCATCAACCGTGCTATTGTTCCTGCTCTTGCTCGCGGCGCAGTTATCCCACCCAACAAGGAATTTCTTGCCGTGCTCGGCGACCAGAAGAGCGGAACGAACATCGAAACGCCGCTTGCAACGATGGTTGACGCATTTAAGCAGGCAATTGCTGAATCGGGCGGCGGTACGACTACGGTTGTGGTGCAGCTCGACGGTAAAGAAATCGCACGCAGCACCGTGAAGAATATTAACAACATGACACGCGCGGCGGGTAAGCCCGTGCTGCTGTACTAAGGAGGGGCAACATGGAAGTCCTTATTATCAACGGAACGGACTACTCTGATTTTATCGCCACAAAGGGTTATGGGTGGAGCCGCAACGACCTCGACAGCGATAAGACCACCCGCACAAAAGACGGGAAAATGCGCCGCGACAAGATTACCAGCAAGCGGAAGCTGAACTATACAACGCGCTCTATGCCTCGCGATAAGCTGGCAAAGCTCGATGATGACCTTAATGAGACAACGTTCACGGCCAAGTATCTTGACTTGCATGGAGTTCGAACCAGCACGTTTTACTGCTCGGCGATGGAATGCACGCTCGAAGAAGCGGCGGACGACAATGAGGTGTGGGGCGGCGCGGCGTTTAATTTGATCGAGGTGTGATATGGGGCAGACGACAAGTGCGCTGTGGCGCGAGCTGCTCCACGCCCCCGGCACAGAACGAGAGTACAAATTTGACGTTGCTGGCACGGAATATGGCAAAGACGCGGAAGTGTCGCATTCTGTTGAATCGCAGTTGTTTGAAGAATTCGGCATCGGAAATGCCTGCTGCGCAACATTAAAACTGGCGCTGTATGCGGACAACGTACCGCGCGCCGCAACGATCAAGCGTTATCTCAGGCTTGTTAATGGCAGTCAGGCGACAGACTGGATCCCCAAGGGCGTGTTTTTTACAAACCGCCGTTCCTGCGATGGGGATTATTGGGAACTCGAAGCATACGACGCTATGAGAAAGGCTGACGTTGTGTGGGAGCCAGACCAGTCGCTTAACTTCCCGATGACTATGCCTGACGCTGTAAATATCTTTTGCCAGTTGATGGGCGTGGAGCTGGACAGCCGCACAGTGCTCAATAGCTCATATACCATCGACTATCCTGCAAACGATTACACTATCCGCAATGAGCTATGTTTTATCGCAGCGGCGCACGGCGGGAACTGGATTATGACCGATGCAGGGAAACTATTGCTTATTCCTCTGTTGTCTATGCCTGCTGAGACGAACTATCTTATTACAGAAGCGGGCAACGCTATTACGTTTGGAGGGGTGAGGATTCTTGTCTGATAAATATTACGTCGGCGGTGACATTATAAGCTTTGCCGACAATGGCAAGTACAAGCCTATCTCCCGCGTGACGCTGCTTGTGGACGATGAGAACAGCTTGACGGCGGGCGATGATACCGGCATGGAGGTCATTGCAAGCTGCCCGCACGCAACGCAGCCAATGGTAAATGCTTTGCTGCAAACCATGAAAGGCTACCAGTATCAGGCTTACGAAGCAGGCGCAGCAAACATCGATCCAGCGGCAGAGCTGGGAGACGGCGTGACGGTTGGTGGCATTTATTCGCCGCTGTCTAAACTCTCTGATGATGGGCGCGGATACGCGGGTATTTCTTCCCCCGGAGAAGCAGAGATGGAAGACGAATACCCGGCTGATGGGTACATCACACAGGAATTCAACCGCAAGATTGCTGAAACACGCTCAACTATCACCAAGACCAGCGAAGCGATCATGCTAAAGGTCGAGAGCATCGATGGCAAATACACCGAGGTCAAAACCACGCTGGACGGCCTGACGGTGACGGACGCGAGCGGCACGACCAAGATCAACGGCAGCAGCATCAAGACGGACAATCTGTACGTCGATGCGGCGAATATCACGGGCACGCTGACGGCTGACCAAATCCAGACCAGCAGCATCCGTGTCAGCGATCTCAAGGACGGCTCGAGCTATGCGACGAAGACTTACGTCAACAACAATGCGGGCTTGAGCGCAAGCGAGGTCGACAATGCGATCGCAACGTACATTGACAGCACTTCTATCACGGCGCAGAAGCTGCGCGGTCAGATAGTGGAACTGCTTGCCAACAGCAACACGGCAGTTGGCTCGCTCGAGATCGCATACACGACGACCGGCATCGGCCTTGGCATCAAAACGACGTATGGTGGCATTCAAATTCAGGCGGCGGGCAATCTGTTTCTTTCGGCTGGCACGGGCGGCGCGATCACACTGAAAGACAGCCGTGTGGTGCTCTCCGGCGCGCTTTGCCTCGGCGGTTCGAGCTATGGTCCTTCCAGACCCTCTGGAACCGGCGTTGCGGGGCAGCTGTATGTGCAGTTGGTGAGCTAATATGGCAACTTTAAGCGTAACGATCACGCCGGACAGCAGAGACGGCACAAAAGCATATTTAACTGGCGAGTTCACAGGCGGCTCGGAAGATTATGATTACGCGAGACGGCTGAAAGTCACGATACTTGGAGTCAACACCTATACAATTGATTCTAAGCAGACGAGCGGCGGCTATAACACGTGGGCGTTGGATATCACGGGACTTGAACCCGGCGTTACCTATGCATGGTCGGCGGATATGTTGTACCGCACGACAGGCGGCTGGGCAGCCAGCGAGTACAGAGATAACGGCACATTTACCACTGCCCCACCACCGGCAAAAACGTATTACGCATATGTCACATTCAATGCCAACGGCGGAAGCGGCGCGCCGAGCACGCAGTACGGCAGCGAGACCAACAACACAGGGTATGTAAGGATATATCTACCGAGCACTCAGCCGTCGCGGTCGGGCTATACATTCGCGGGCTGGTCGCTTAACTCTGACGGTTCCGGCACGGTGTATTCTCCGGGCGGTAGTATCGTCTTATACAGCGGCACAACGAGTTCTCCCGGTCAGGGGTACACGCTCTACGCCGTGTGGATAGAAGATACGACAGGGCGCGTGTGGCTCTCTCAGGGTGGCGCATTTGGACAAGGTATCCTTTACTGCTCGGATGGCTCAAAATTTTACAAAGGCATTCTGTGGGTCGGTACAGATTCAGGATGGATAAGGGGTGTTTAAATGGAACAAGCAATGCAGTTACTTGATAGGGCGTTTGGCACGCTCTCAATAGTGCTGATCGCTGCCTCTCAGGCGGGCAAAGTCAGCAGTGTGCAGACGGATTTGCAGCAGGCTTATGCGATCTTGCAGCGCGAAGTCGCGGAGCACGAAAAGGACAAACGTGAGCTTGCTGCGCTGAGAATTCAGGTCAAAGCGGAAGAGAAGCCAGACGAGGAAAGCGAGGTAGAGGATGGCTGATAAAGCAATTACCGACCTCACGCAAGCGTTACAAATTACGGGCGAAGACCTGTTTGTGCTGGAGCAGAGCGGCGAGGCGAAAAAACTCAAAGGATCGCAGGTCGTGCAGTACGCAAAGGACGCTGTCGCGGCGGAGGTGCAGGGCGTCAAGGAGTATGCGGACAACGCCAAGGCGTCGGCTGACGCGGCGGCTGCATCGGCAACAAAGGCCACGAGCGCTGCCGAGGGCATTGACGACAAGGTCTCTGCGGCGGATGCGTCCGCAAAGGCGGCGGCTGCTTCTGCGGTGGCTGCGGCGTCCAGCGCGACCGGCGTTGACGCAAAGGTGCAGGCCGCGCAGACGGCGGCAACCAATGCGGCAAAGTCTGAGACTGCGGCAAAGGATGCACAGACTGCTGCCGCCAACGCGCAGAAAGCGGCAGAGAGTGCGCAGACCGGCGCGCAGACCGCCAAGACGGCGGCGGAATCGGCACAGGAAGCCGCTGAGAGCGCGAAAGACGCGGCGGCGGGCAGTGCGACCGCTGCGGGGCAGAAAGCGACACAGGCCGCTCAGAGCGCCGAGGACGCGGCTTCTGCCAAGTCTGCGGCGGAAACAGCAAAGACCGATGCACAGGCGGCGCGCGACGCTATTGTCAACATGATCGTCGAGGCGGTGACGCTTGAGACAGGCACGCCCGCGACGGTGAGCAAATCTCTTGTGGACAATGTTTACAAGCTGGCCTTCGGCTTGCCGCGCGGCAACACGGGCGCTCCCGGTCCGCAGGGCGCGACCGGCAACGGCATTTTGGGCATCGCGCTCAAGAGTGGCAACCACGCTCCCGGTACGAGCGATGTGTACACCATCACCCTGACGGACGGCACGACGTTTGACTTTGAGGTCTATAACGGCACAGACGGTCAAGGCGCTGGCGATATGCAAGCAAGCGTGTATGATCCGCAGGGCAAGCGGACGGATGTGTACAAGTACACAGATGACGCAATAAACAATCTCCCGTCGCAGGAGGGAGAGCTGGTGGATCTTGACCTTTCCGGCACGCTGAACAAGACCGGCGACGGCAGCAATGTCACGGCGGCATTTTCGGCGGCGGAAACACGGGAAAACATCGCAACGGGCGAAAAACTCTCCGTGCTATTTGGCAAAATCGCAAAGTGGCTTGGCGACCTCGGCAGTCTGGCGTTTAAGTCGTCGGTGTCCAAATCAGACCTCGCGGCTGATGTGCAGACGTCACTCGGCAAGGCGGACAGCGCTTTGCAGAGTGCACCGATGCGCAAGGTCACGCTGGCGGTGGCGAGCTGGAACAACTCGACCATGCAGCAGACCGTGACGTGTGCGGGCATCCTTGCTAATAAAACTGAGCAGCGGGTCATTTGTGCTGCGGTAGACGAGAGCTATGACAGCGCGTGGAACACGTGCTACGTGCAGTGTGTCGGACGCGCGGCGGATTCTCTGACGTTTCAGTGCGATGAGGTTCCCACGGTTGCGGTCGAGGTGTTTGTCACCATCGAACCCGTCGCGTTTGCATCGTGAGGTGAGCGTATGATCGTAAATTATCCGAGGATGCGGCGGCGCGCAGCGTGGCCGGATGACCTCGATACTGCGTTAGAGTTCACGTCACCAAATCCATTTTCAATTTCCGCGCCAAAAAACTGGGACGGCAAATTAGAATATACCAACGGAAACGAATGGAAAACGTGGGATGGCAGCGCTATTGCTTCCGGTGAAATCGAGAGCAATCATTGCATCTATCTCAGAGGAACCGGGAATTCAAAAATAACCGGAACGAGTGCCGACACCGCAAAATGGAGCATTGCCGGAACGAATATCGCCTGTAATGGGGATATTGATCTTCTGTTAGATTATGCAACCGTAAAACGCGGGGAGCGCCCCGCAATGGCAAGCTACTGCTACAGCTCCATGTTCTACGGCTGCACGAGCCTCACGACAGCGCCATCGTTGCCCGCAACTACGCTGGCAAGCTACTGCTACTTTCTCATGTTCTACGGCTGCACGAGCCTCACGACAGCGCCGTCGTTGCCCGCAACTACGCTGGCAAGCTACTGCTACTTTCTCATGTTCTACGGCT
>ERZ1024431.17-NODE-17-length-42042-cov-29.008145_pt1 | contig 42042 bp, 74 predicted proteins | sample MGYA00520782_ERZ1024431 | MGnify/ENA primary metagenome ERZ1024431 (study PRJEB33242, sample SAMEA3444288) | Homo sapiens | biome: Host associated; feature: Gastrointestinal tract; material: Stool | place: Uganda | collected 2011-01-01 ...
GAGGGGCAACTCCACGGTGCAGAATATGAGGGGCAACTCCACGGTGCAGAATATGAGGGGCAACTCCACGGTGCAGAATATGAGGGGCAACTCCACGGTGCAGAATATGTGGGTCAACTCCACGGTGCAGGATATGTGGGGCAACTCCACGGTGCAGAATATGAGGGTCAACTCCACGGTGCAGAATATGAGGGTCAACTCCACGGTGCAGGATATGATGGGCAACTCCGCGGTGCAGAATATGAGGGACAACTCCATCTCCAGAGACAGCGAAAATAAAAAAATAAAAATTTCCAGCGAATGTGATTACGAGATCGTAAAAGAGGAAAACAAAAAATCATGAAAAATGTGGCAAAAGTTTTTATATCTATTGGATGAGAGGTAGAGAAGAAATGGGAATTTTTGAAGAAATTCTTGCAGGAGTACCGCAGGAAATAAAAACGTTAGAAGTTGATACCGAAAAGAAAGTTTTCAAGCTAAATGGTGTCGATTTTGGAAATGGTTGTGATTATTTTGAGATATCTTGTACAGGTGGAGAGGGTTTTAAAATTCGCATGGAACTTTCAAAGCGCATTATCTGTGCCAACTATAGATTAGATAACGCACTGAAAGAACCGCCTGCTGTTCGAATCAAGAAATAAACTGGGAGATAAAGGCAGCCAATTCTTTAATGTTGTTTTTAAACCTGTTTTCCATGTATTCAATACTGGATATGTGTGGAAAGGAGATGAAGAATGAAGCAGATCAGTAAAGTTTTTATAGCAGTAGGGCTTGGAATCCTGTTTCTTGGTGGAATGCTCGATGCGGATGGAACGTATTATGTTTTTCTGCTGATCGAAATGGCACTCGGTGCGGTGATTGCACTTATTGGAGTTATGATCTTGGATGTTGAGAAACGCCGGGAAGAAAAGCGGAAAGCAGACTTTAACATGATCCGCCGGAAGGACAAGCTTGACGCTGATGTTGAGTTCCTTGGGGAATTTGAGGACAAAAAAATAGCACCCTGATAACTTTGGCGAGTACAGGTGCTATTTAACCGTGGAAATACAAAAGTACTTCTGCGTTTATTATAACACGTAGTTAAATTTTTGGAAAGCGTGATTTTATGATTTACAGGAAATGCAGAATCTGTGGATGTAGTTTAGATCCCGGCGAAGGAAACATGTGTGAAGAATGCCGGGACGAGCAGTACATGAAGCAACAGCAAGAGAAAGCGGTCAGATGCATGGTTTTATCTACAGATTTTAGACAGATGGAAATGGAGGAATTTTTAAATGCCAGCAACTAGATTATGCAGAACGGATGCCGGAAAGTTAATTGACGGACTTAAGGATTTATCGGCATTACTTGAAAACCTTGGTCTGGAAGATGGAAGTGTAAGACTTACTGCAGACGGAGATATTCGTGGAATATTTACCTTAGACAAAAATGTTCTGGAAATCATTATTGGAGACGACCAGAAAGAGGAAATGGTCAGGTACCGTGTTTAAGTCCGTGGAGGTAGGAAATGTACAGTGATTACATACCGGACAGTCTCGATATGCTCGAAGAGTACGAGAGGGACAGAGAACGCCGCCACAGATTATATGAGAAACAAGCCAGACGTGAAGAGATGGCAGATATTGAATCAGAGGAAGAGAGGATAAAAGAAAGATGGAAGAATTTGAAAATTTAATTGTGGAAAAACTTATGTCCACTGAAAGAGATGGAATGAAAGATTTAATTGCAGCCATGAAAAATGATGGATTTTTTGCGGCTCCGTGTTCGGGTTCTAACCATTTGGCAAAAGAGGGCGGTTTAGCAGAACATAGTTGGAATGTCCTCGGAATCATGCAGGATATGTCATTTTTATTGGCGGAAGGATCGGAAGTTTTACCGGATGAAACACAGAATGCCATTATCATTTGTGCTTTGCTGCATGATCTTGGAAAGATGGGAGATTATGGAAAACCAAACTATGTACCTAATATGATCAAGAGCCGGAAAAAGGATGAAAATGGAGAATATCCATTGGTACAGTCAGAAGCAAAACCATATGAGATAAATAAAGAACTTCTGTATATTCCGCATGAAGTGAGAAGTATTGCGATTGCTGAAAGATTCATCAAGCTTACAGAGGAAGAAGAGCAGGCTATCCTTTGGCATAATGGACTGTATGGATCGTTTAAATATGATATTTCCGGTAAAGAAACGCCATTGTATCTGTTGTTACATTTTGCTGACATGTGGGCAAGCAGAATTGTGGAGGAGAAATAATGGAATTTAGAGCTTTAACAGAAAAAGAGATTGATGCCAGAGTGGCGACCGTAAATGAGAAAGGTTGCAGCCTTTTACTTTATAAAGATGCCAGATGTGATATGCGCATTCTGGACGAATCTGTAGGATCAGAGAGATGGCAGAGAAAACATGAGTTAATTAATGGAAATCTCTTTTGCAATGTAGGTATTAATTTTCCGGCAGAAGACGGCGATCATTGGGTATGGAAGCAGGATGTAGGAACTGAATCATATACGGAAAAAGAAAAAGGACAGGCATCGGATTCTTTCAAGCGTGCTTGCTTTAACTGGGGAATTGGAAGAGAACTTTACACTGCACCATATATATGGATTCCTGCAAAGGATGTTGCACTTATACAAAAAAATAATAAGTGGAGCACATACGATAAGTTCAAGGTTGAACAAATTATTATTAAAGATGGTGAGATCGTTGCATTATCCATTAGAAATGAATCGTTGAAACGCAGAGTATTTCTTTATGATGTCAGAAAAAAGGATGTTGATAACTAATGCACGCACTTGTAAAGATTAACCAATACCGAGAGCAGAAAGACGGAACAGACTTGGTTGTATCTGTTCCAGATCTGAAGCTTGGGGACATGTTCCAAAGAAAGAAAATTAGAAATGCCGAGATCAGGTTTGATGATGGCAGGCACATATCAGCAGAGCAGAGAAAAAAAGCATATGCAACTATCAGAGACATTTCAGATTGGACAGGATATCTTCCGGAAGAAATGAAAGAGATATTGAAGTATCAGCATATGATGCGTACCGGTGATGTGTATTTCAGTCTTTCCAACTGTTCTATGGACACAGCGAGGGAATTTATCAACACGATACTGGAATTTGCCCTAGAGAACGGAATACCGCTTTCTGACAATGCAATAGAACGTACAGATGACATAGGAAGATATCTTTACTACTGCCTGTTACACAAAAAATGTGCAATCTGCGGAAAAGATGGAGAGATTCATCATGAGGATGCAATCGGAATGGGTAATGACAGGACAAAAGTAGATGATTCCAGTTATAAAAAAATCTGTTTGTGCAGAGAACACCACACACTGGCACACAGCCTTGGAGTGATCCGGTTCAGAGAGATGTATAAGGTCTATGGAATTGTTGTAAAGGATTTATAGGGTTGAAACACCTTGCCAAATGGCAGAAAGAAACCTATTCATGCAGAAAATAATATATCACGATTTATTGGAAGCTGGTTATTATCTCCGGGGTTAGTCCCGGAGAAGAAAGGGGATTAATGAATACGATCAACGATATTCCCTATGGACACAAAGAGCCAATGGCTAGAATGTCAAACCCGGTAAAAGACAGAAAGTTTCGGAAAATGGTCGAGAGTGCGAACAATGAAGGTGACTGTATTATTAACGTTGGCAATGGTTATTACAGACCAGTTCCAGGTGATACGGTGGATGAGAAAGAACTTCAAGAATATCTTGCAAAAGATCTACATAGAGCTAGAGCGGTTCTAAAGAAGCGGCTCTCGATGAAAATGACATTTGAAAGGTGGCGTGAGATTGGAATACTTACTAATCATTCCAGGGAGACTGGATAATCTGAATGATTTTATCCGTGCGGATAAGGCAAGCAGATATAAAGGCGGAGAGATGAAAAAGCAGAATGAATCTATTGTTTCTGTGTACATCAGAAAGTGCCTGAGAGACGTAAATATCAATAAAAAAGTATTTATGGAATATCTGTGGGTGGAAAAGAATAAAAGGCGTGATTTGGACAATATATCGTCATTCGGCAGAAAAGTGATCCAGGATGCATTAGTTAACTGCCATGTATTAAAAAATGATGGCTGGGAGCAGATCTGTGGATTCTCTGATGAATTTCGTATAGATGCTGAAAATCCACGGATTGAAGTTCGGATTCGGGAGGTGGAAACTTGAACTATTTAGCTGAGATAAAAGCATTTTACGACAGGCTCGAACTAAACCCGCAGCCCAACACTGCAATCGCCTTATGGCATGCGCTAATGTCCATAGCGAATAAGGCAGGGTGGCCAGATACGTTTACGGTAGCCTCGTCAGTCCTTGGACTTCGGTCTGGATTAAATGCATCAGCGTTAAAGAGAGCGAGAAACAAGCTTGCTACAGATGGGTTCATCGAATGGAAAGCGCGCGGTGGGAATCTTGCAGCACAATATAAAATAAATAGTCTTGTGGTTCAAAATTACAGTAAAAATGAACCACAAGATAAACCACAAAGTGAACTGCAAATTGCACCACAGTTTGAACCACAAAGTGAACCTATTAATAAACAAAGACATAAACATAAACAAAATACACCCCCTATATCCCCCGTGGAAAAATTTGAAGAGTTTGCCGCGGCCTATCCGAAACGGTGCACTGGCTGTCTTGTTGAAACTGAATACTGCAATGCGGTACTGGATGGTGTACCGGAAGATGATCTGGTATTGGCCGCACAGAATTATGCAGATATATGCAGACGGGAGAAAACAGCAGAGCGGTATATTAAAAAGCCGGAGAACTTTTTACGAGAAAACTTGTTTATGCAGTACCTGAAAGGAGAGAACGATGGATCAGTTGGAAGAGATACTGGAACGCATGAAAAATCACTCAACGAACTTATGCAGGAATGCGGAGACACCGGAGACTTCCAAGGATTCTGATGTGTGTCCAATTTGCGAAGGTCGGGAGTGGATCTTGAAAATAAAAGACGGAGTTGAAATAGCAGTACCGTGTAAGTGCCGTGAGAAAGCGGTCATGTCAAGGCGGTTGCGATTCGCAGATATACCGGAGGCATTCCGTGGGATGGATCTGAGATCGTTTCGAATGGATGTGTACAGGAAGCAGGAAAGTAAAAAGATGGTGTCAGATGCTTGTAAAATCATAAAAACCTATCTGGATGATTTTGAGAGCCAGAAGGAAAGAGGCATGGGACTGTATATCTGGTCGAGGACAAAGGGAAGCGGTAAGACGAGGATCGCTGCCGGGATTGCAAATGAGCTGATGAAAAACTATGCAGTGAAGTTTGCAGTGTCACTGACCATCCTGCAAGAGATTAAGAATACATGGCGGAGAGATACAGAATACAGTGAGAACCAGCTTTTAGACGCACTTTACACCACAGACATTCTTGTAATTGATGATTTCGGAGTGGAGAGACCAGCGGACTGGATAAATGACAAAATGTATCAGATCATCAACGAGCGTTACATAAACCAGAAGGTAACGATTTTCACGAGTAATGATCCGCTGGACAAACTATCCTACGATGACCGGATCACGAACCGGATCAAGGAGCGGACATATCAGATCGCATTTCCAGAAGAATCAGTCCGGGATCATATCGCAGAGCGGATGCAGGAGGAAATCATTGAAAAGATGATTGCGGGTGGAAATATAAAATAAAAAATACAAGGAAGGTGAACAAATGCATAACGTACAGCAGAGACAGAGGCTAATTCCGTCGAGTGTTTATAAGCAGGAATTAGCAAAATGTCAGTTAGGAGATAATATCGCGAATCACATGGGATATATTTTTACAGCCATTTTGTATGACAAGTTTGATATGACGTTTAAGCAGGTCACGAATTTTTATAGCAAAACCGTTGAGCGTCGGAAATCTTGGCAGGACGATGATGACGAAACGGTAACGAGCGAGAGCATGATGGCATATTGCCGTAAAAAGAAAATTGATGTGGTCAAGTGGGTAAAATCAATCCCAATGTCACAAAAATTGTATATGGCAGATATAAAAAATGGACGGGCAGTGCTTGGCGCAGATCGGAATATCGAGAGCGCGCTTGCCTCCACAATGTATCTGACAATTCCGACATTAAAAGATTCTTACCGCTTTTCGAATGCCAAAATCGAAGAATTTATGAATTGGGTTGCCTATTACATTGATTCCTATTGGCGCAAGCAGCCAAAGAGTAAGGAACACTATCTGACGGATGAGATTATTCGGAATCAGTTTATTGAGGATGAAAATTGGGATATTGTAACAGGAAAAGCGGCGAAATAAGGATTATTAACATGGGAGAAATGACAAAGACAAGCGTAAAATACTGCCGGAAATGTAAATATTCGTACAATCACAGCCAGACAGAGATTATGTGTGGATATTATTCAAAGACCGGATTAAGGCGTGGATGCCCGATTGGGATGTGCGACAAGTTTGAGAAGAAAGGCAGAAAGAGAAAGGTGAAGTTGAAATGACAGATGAAACCAAGCAGGAGATAGGAGCGGCATTGATGTTGTTAAAAAATACACTGATAAGAAACGGTGTAAGCATAGCACTTGAAAAAAAAGACGATGGATGCATTATGTTTTTTGATACCGCAGAGTATTGTCGCACCGGGAAATTTAAAGGGATATCTGTTAAAACGATGGATTTAGTGAGGTAGAAATATGATGGAGTGTATGAAAAGCATGGCGAAGAAGCCACAGACCAATGCAGACCGGATCCGGAGCATGACGGATGAGGAACTGGCACTGGCGGTTATGTGTCCGGCAGATATCACGGGCGGTGACACTAAATGCGATCAATATGGCAACTGTAGAAAATGTACGTTGGACTGGTTGCAGAGAGAAAGTGAGGGATAGCATGGAGAGATTAACGACAAATAAAAGCGTGGCTGACATGTCGATGATCGAGCTGGCACATAATAGCTGCTATGCAGATGATGAGCGCAATGCCAGATACAGAGATTACGATATGGAAATGGATGCACGAGATTTTACCAGAAACCTCATGGCCACATTAACAAAAGATGAATTGCCAGTAGATGACGCAGAGTTTGACGAGGAAATATTGGACAATTTAACGATAGATCCGTTTTCAGATGTCCGTGGTCTGATTGCGTTGTTCTACCGCAATATGTGGGCAATGGCAGATTTGAGGGAAAAGTTGAAAGACTATGAGGATGCCGAGGAGCAGGGCAGGTATATCAAGTTGCCGGAAAAAGTCGAAGAAACGGAATATAGAGAGTGTGTACACACAAGAACTAAATGCCACCATGAAAATTGCAAGTGTTCGGAATGCCCTCTTACTGAATTGTTTTGTGATGAATTTTATACAGCAATAGATAGGTGCTATGAGGATGCATATGCTAGCGGATGTCTTGCCGGAATGGAAGTGGAAAAAGCCGAAGCCAAGCTGAAAGAAATGGAGGAAAAGGATGGGATATATCAGAGTTCTGGAAGAAAAACAAATTGAAGAAAAATGTTCTAACTGCCTTTACTGTGGTTCAAATGGTGTCACATGCATAAATGCGAATAATAGTGGAAAACCTATGGTTTTTGTTAACGGTGGCAGAGCGTGTAAATGGTATTGGCTGAATCAGCATAAATACAGGAGGATATAGACGATGAAAGATAGATATTTATTCCGCGGAAAGTGCATTGATGACGGAGAATGGATGTCCGGTAGTTATTATGAACTTGCAGGAAGACCGCTTATTTTTAAACCGGTTTTCGCAAGTAAAAAAGCTGTTTACGAGATAGACCCATCAACTATTTGCCAGTGCACAGGACTTAATGATAAAAGCGGCAGACGGATTTTTGAGAATGATATTCTTTCAGGGCATATCGACGTTGAGTTTCCAGAAGATGAGACGAGAAAGTGTGTCGTGTGGCATGAAAACGGATGGTGTACGAATGAGCCGGGCTGTGATTACTACGAGGAACTGGATGATTTTGATTCAGAGAATTTTGAAGTGATCGGCAACATGATTGATAACCCGGAGCTGTTGGAGGTGTGACTATGACAATTGATGAAGCTATATCACACGCAAGAGAAGTGGCTGAATGCCAAAAGATGTCAGCAAGACTAATCGAAGATAATGCGTATATTCCAGAATCGGTTGATAAAGAAGCCATTACATATGGAAATACTATATGTGCAAACGAACATGAGCAACTTGCTGAATGGTTGGAAGAACTGAAGCAGTACCGCGCAATCGGCACTTCGGAAGAATGCCGGGCGGCGATGGAGAAGCAGACAGCAAAGAAACCAATGCATGTAACGAATAGTTATTTTGGATACCAGAAACATAAAGAACATGTTGGTTATTGTCCAGATTGTGGGCATCAAGTAGAAGAACCTTATGGATGTCCAAATTGTTTAAGAAAAATTGATTGGGGTGATGAAGAATGAGTGAAAGTCTTAAGCCATGTCCGTTCTGCGGTGGAAAAGCAATGTTCTTAACCATTAGAAATAAGCCATTACATTCGGATGTTGGGGTAATGTTCAAAATCAAATGTATGAAATGCGGAACAGAACTTCCAAAAAGCTATGAATGTGAGATGTACATGGATCAGGAAGGAGGAATCAGAACAGGGAGAGACGAGCGTGCGAAAGCAACTACAGATTGGAACAGGAGGGCGAACGATGAAAATACTGATTGATATTCCCAAGGCATTTGAAGTGGACTATAACACAGACCGATTCGCAGAGTTCTTCCAGCGATGTCTTGCGGATATGGGTACCTGCTGTGGTAACTATGAGTTTGAAACCGCAGAGATGATGGAAAAGGCATTTGCAGAGAGTAAGATATACGACCCGGAAAAGGTTGTGGAACAGTTGGAAAAAGAAAAAGAGAAAGATACCGAAATAGCATTAGACGAAGCACAGAAAGAAAGATGCTTTTGGTATGCACAAGGTATGAATAGAGCAATCGAGATTGTGAAAGGCGAGTGTGCCACAGAACAGTCATGCGAGTGGAAACTTGAAGATTTAGAATCAAACCTTTATGTAACAGGGTGTGAAAATCGGCAGTTGATATTTGAAGGCACGCCAGAAGAAAACGGCTATAAGTATTGCCCTTACTGCGGCAGAAAGATAAAGAGAGGTGGAGTAGATGGCAATTAAACCGATTTTATTCAATACAGAAATGGTCCGGGCGATTCTGGATGAGAGAAAGTCTTGTACCAGACGGTTGGTAAGTTCTCGTCAGTTTTTGGGAATGTTGCCAGACAAGTGTAAAAATGCTGCGCCTGATGAATTTTTAAAAGGCAAGAGGATGATGTTTAAGCCATATTGCGACATGACGGATGCGGAATTGATAATGACGGCATATAAAGCACCGTATGAGCCGGGCAACATCCTGTACGTCCGCGAAACATGGAAAAAGGCTCCGAATGGATACTATTACTACGAAGATTGGCAAAGAAATGACATTGCCGATGTTACAAAGTGGAAACCATCCATCCACATGCCAAAAGAAGCCGCGCGTATCTGGCTTAAGGTTACGGATGTGAGAGTGGAGCGGTTGCAGGATATGACATCTGAGCAGATTTTCAGAGAGGGTGTAGAGGTGGAATATCCTCATGTGCTGAATGGAGAAGAAAAAAGATATGCGTTTTCGACTCTTTGGAACAACACCATCAAGAAATCCGACATTAACCGCTACGGTTGGGATGCTAATCCGTGGGTTTGGGTGATTGAGTTTGAGCGGTGTGAGAAACCGGAAGGAGTGTGAATATGCCTAAAGCAATATTGATAATGGACGATATGCCGGAATGCTGTGCTGATTGTCCTTGTAGCTTTTTCGAAAGAGATAATCCAATATTAAATTTAATATGTGGTGTGACACAAGAAGATGCATATAACGTTGGAAAGCCAGATTGGTGTCCGCTCCGGGAATTGCCGGAGAAAAGAGAAATTAATCATAACAAAAATCACTACATAAGTAACTTTTGGTCATCTGCAAAGAGTGTAGGCTGGAATGCCTGCTTAGATAAAATTTTAAAAGGATGTGATGAAAAATGAGCAATACAGAAATAACAGCCTTGGAGACAATCAGAAAAGAAATACAGAAGCTAAGAGATAAATATCAGACCAAAGCAGAAAAAGAACGTGAAAAGGTAAATGAGATTTTCGTTACGATCAAAGGCGAAAAGTGTTATTCAAATGATGACATCTTCGGCTGGTACGAAGCTGGATATATCAATTCCAGACAGTACGATAAATACCGGGACAAGCTTGAAGCGAAAAAGAAAGCCGCCGAATATGTTGATAATAAGACAAAAAGCGAAATGATTGTAAAAATTTTATCTACCATGAGCAGAAATTTAAACGCAGAAATCGCAACGATTAAAGAGGAAGAAGAATAAAGCAGAAAGGAGCAGAGACTCTTGCCAAAGTGAAGCATATGTGGTCTCCTTGAAAAAAATGAGTGATTTAGATAAGTTTGATTACGAATGTCAGAATCAGATAAGCATTTTTGACATGATACGTGAACCCATACGGATTACAAAGCCTATACGATTAATTGAACTGTTTGCCGGATATGGTTCGCAGGCAATGGCACTGAAAAGAATTGGTGCAAAATTTGAACATTATAGAGTTGTAGAATTTGATAAATATGCCATAGCAAGCTATAACGCAGTGCATGGCACAAGTTTTCCAACTATGGATATAACTAAGGACCATGCGGAAGATTTGAATATTTGCGACACGAAGGTATTCACTTACTTACTTACTTACTCATTCCCATGTACCGATTTATCGGTTGCCGGAAAACAAGCAGGAATGAAAAAAGGAAGTGGGACCAGGTCTGGTCTTTTGTGGGAAGTAGAAAGGATTCTGAAAGAGATAAGGGATGGTGGTGGAAAATTACCACAGATTCTGTTCATGGAGAACGTACCGCAGGTCCATGCCAATGCAAATATGGAAGATTTTCAGAACTGGATCGATTTTCTAACAAGCCTTGGATATGTGAGTTATTGGCAGGATTTGAATGCAAAGAACTACGGAGTTGCACAGAACCGTGAAAGATGCTTTATGTTTTCTTTTTTGGGAGAATACAACTACCATTTTCCGCGGCCGATACCGCTGAAGAAGAGGTTGAAAGATTACCTTGAAGATGATGTGGACGAGAAATATTATATCAACAATGAAAAGGCTGAAAAACTGATAAAACAGCTTATTGACAACGGAACGCTGCCACAGCACAATCCTGAGAGCAGAGCAGAGCAGAGCAGAGCAGAGCAGAGCAGAGCAGAGCAGAGCAAGTCGGAAACATGGTTGTTGAAAAATATGGGAGAGGTGGCAGAAAAACCTATTGATGTAGCTGTAACTCTTATGGCAAGAGACTATAAAGGTCTTGACAACTATGGTAGCAATGGAGTGATTGAATGGAAGTAATAGGTAGTATATACACCGGAGTAACAGCAGATTTTCAGCGAGGTGTGTATCCGATTGCAAGGTGCGTAAAAGCTGAACAACATGATTTAGGAGTAGTTATGGCAGATGTAAATGTTTTAGGATCTCTTGAAGCAAAATTTGAAAGTACCAACAGAATTTATGATGTAGGGGGGAGTAGTCAAACGTTGAGTACAATGCAAGGTGGTAATCAAGAGCCGAAAATACTTGAAAGCCAGATAGTTGCCATGCGTGGCAGAAACCCGGACAATCCATCGGATAGAACTACTGGAAGTCCAACGGAACAGAGGTTAGAAATAAATATGCAAGGCACAAGTAACTGTTTAACAAGTGTGCAGAAGGACAATATGGTTCTGATTAAGCAGGCCACAAAAAGTGGTTCTATTGAATGTGAAGTTGGTGGATGCTTTGACGCAAGCTATCCAGAAAGCCAGACAAGAAGAGGGTGTGTGCAAGATAATGGCAATACGTGTCCTACATTAACCGCACAAAATCAAGAGATTGTACGGATTGAAAAAGTAGGTCAGATTTCAAATGATGGTTCTCAGTGCGGAACGGTTTATTCCGATAGTGGTATATCTCCCACACTGATTGCCGGAACGCATGGAGATGCAAATTCAAAAGTATTTACGCAGTACCGTATCAGAAAGCTGACACCAAGAGAATGCGGACGGTTGATGGGAGTATCTGATGAAGATATTTCCAAGATGGCAGCAGTCAATAGCAACACGCAACTTTACAAGCAGTTTGGAAACAGTATTGTTGTGGATGTGATGTGTGCAATGTTCAGAAACTTAAATATTGAGCAGGAGATAAAATAGTTAAATTAGAATTTAATGGAGGTACGAGTATGGATTATTTAACAAATTTGGACAGTGAAACATTAAAGGCAGAATTATTAGCCTTTTTAGAACTTGGAGATGATGAATTCGACATATCTTCGATGGGAGAATTTGAAGAGCAGTTTGTAGAATTTATCAAAGATGATTTATCTTATGCGGATTAATTAGAAATTAATGGAGGATACAAAAAAATGAAAAATGGAATTCACGGAAACAGAGAACAGCTTGAGGAATTATCAGTGAATAGGATCCTTGGTGAATTATATGATAAGGCGAAAGCTGAAAATGATGGGAAAGTTCATATAAGAGAAATTGAGGACGGACATATTGGAGATACTATAGAACTTTATTAATAATCACTTAAACTGAACTTTAACGGATGAAAGAAGGTGTGACGAAATGAAGATTATTATAGGAATCATAATATATGCGTTCATCGGATGTGTATTTGCTGGATTTTTAGAGGATGATACTGCACCAAATGCGGATACATTGGCACAGATAGCATTCTGGCCGATATTACTACTCATTATCATTGCCTGGATACTTTCCATAATTCCACTAACAATTGGACGAGTATTAAGAGCCATTTTTGATTTTTTTGACATGAAGAACTGAATATTGATATTTTTGCCGGCTGAAATATGCCGGTAAAAATATACAATAATGTTGCATGAATACGATAATATATTGTGTTTTTATAAACTGATATATGGTATAATGGTGTAAGAAACATAGTTGTCACGCATGGGGAGATGTTTAAAATGAGCAGAGAGGAAACGATAGAGATATGCACACGCATAGACAATTACCTGGGCGATAAAATAGCAGAATCAATTTTAAATAATATCTCATATGACAAAATGGAAGCACGCTTTGGGATTATGCCGATTTCACGCACGCATTTTTACAGAAAAAAGAAAATGGCATTAAGGATGCTCAACAGCCGGAGCTTGTACGAAGAAGAAAGTAACGGACAGCTACGCATAATACTTTGATTCACGCATAGAACTGCACGCATAGACACACGCATATTATTTTAAACTGCACGCATAACGCACGCATGACACGCATAGACGGATTTCTTATCACGCATAGGATAAAAATACCACGCACGCATAAAAAAGGCTGTATTGGAAAATATGCAAGGCAGATGCTAAAATAAAAATAAAAATCCGTACACAAAAAAAGCCGCCGGCAGTGATCCGGCGGTAATCCTCTGCGGCGGTTGTCTAATTTCTTAAGATCTGACGTGCTGTATTAAATACATAAAGCCTGTTATAGCTGTGATGCTTAAAATCTCCATTATTAGCGATCGTCCGCCCGGTGTTTTCATATTTCAATGATAAAACAATGAGATATTTTTCTAACAATTCATCCGGACATTTTAAGCATTCTATAGCGTTTTCAATCTCACTTTTTTTACTATTCCAGTGAATGCCGTCAATATGCACTCGCTTTTCTTCTTCTAGTTCTTTAAATTCTTTCATAAGTTCTGCTTTCGTCATAAAATCAACCTTCCTTTCATTATGTGCCCTGTCTCATCTGTGCAGGTGGGGCAGTTCCTACAGACCGCCGGGCGGCGGTTTCGACTTAGCTGTAAAGCATTTCTTGTATGATCTGGTGGCGTTCTGTTTCGGATTTCTTCCGGTGCATTTCTCTAAAATCCTTTTCAGCTTTCATCTGTGCTTCTTTCTTGGTATATCCTCGACCTCTCCAAAGGTCATATAATTGTTCTATTGTCCAGTCCTTCATATTTTCCCTTTCTGGTCTGCCATCATCAGCACCGGGCGACCATTCCACGGTGGACGCTCCAGCCGGAGCGTTTCGACTATTTTCTCGAATAAAATTCTTTCAGTGCATCATTTGACCAGTTCGGCATAATATTTTCAAAATCTGCACCATAGATAAATCTTAATGTTTCGCATAATGTTTCGTATCGAGCTTTTTCAGTGCTTTCAAAAATGCTTTTTTCAAATGAATCGTTTTCCAAACAATCCATGTATAAATCTTTATAATATTCTTTACATTCACTTAAATTTTTCATTTCGTTTTCCTCGCTTTCTGTTTTCCTGTTCCTTTGTTAATATTATAATACACTAAAAACAGTGTAATTGCAATATACAAATACACCAAAATAAGTGTAAAAATATCAGCAATAATTGTGTATTTTTTTGGTGTAAAATTAATTGAAATAAAAATGTCTCAGGTATATAATAAATACGAAAGAGAGGTGCGCAGATGCTTAAATATAAAATTGATGTATTAGAAACGCTGAAAGAAAGCGGATATAACACGACACGGCTAAGAAAAGAGCAGATCGTAGGAGAAAGCGCAATCCAATCATTGCGAAAAGGAGAAATGGTAGGGATTAAAACACTCGAAAAGATCTGCGATATACTGGATATGCAGCCGGGTAATATAATAAAATATGTAGAAGATACAGAAAAATAAAATACTTTAAAAATAATGTAAAAAAGCATTGACATTACACTAAAAAAGGTGTATTATAATATCAGAAACAAGGAAAACATATAATACACCGGAGGGAAAATAAGATGCTTTACATTAAAGATTGGTTTCTACAGAAAAATTTAACAGATTCACAAAGACAGCTTTTTGCAGACGGAGAGAAAGAGCAGATTGGAGAGACAGAGAAAGCGGTAAAAATTAAAGTTAAATCTGATAATGGAGAGTTTACTTTCTGGTGTCCAAAGTCCTGTTTGGCAGATAAGCCGGAGATAGCAGCACCGGAGCAGATGGCAGAATTTAAAAAGAACGGTGTTGAAATGATCGCAAACGGTCATAAGATCATTGTTAAAAAATCAGAAGTAAGCACATATAAAATGATGGGATTTAAGATCGTAAAATAAGGAGGATAAAAAGATGGAAGAATTAAAAAAATGTTATCAGGAATTACAGAAAAGGATCGCAGAAATTGAAAACAGACATGACACAGACATCATGGATTTTATTAATCTTGATGACGAAGTGAAAGCCGAGTACATGGGAGACTGGAAAGAGAAAGACGTGCAGGGCTGGGAGTATCTGGTAAATAGAGCTAGCACAATCCGAAAAGCGTACAGGATCGTTGCGGAAGAATTACACACCGGAGAATTTTTACCGGAAATTGACCAGTAAAAACCTAGAGCATTAATTAAAAAAAGGAGATAAAATTATGTATAGTTGCGTATTAAAAAATAAAGAAGGTATTATTTTTGACGAAGGAAAAGATTTTGAAACATTAAGAGAGGCTTTTAAATGGGCTTCAAACAGGGGACGCGGGTACGTTGTGCAGGTGGCGGATGATAATGGTAACGAGTGGGAAGCTAGTGTTTCTGAAAGCCTAAGCGAAATGAGCTTTAGGCTTCGGACAATAGATCGAAGCCTGTGTACAAGCGGATATGCCACCATGAACGAAATGAACTTTGATGATACCGTAAAAAAATGTAAATGTAATGAATTTGGCGGAACTTATTACTTAAGATTTTAATAGAAAGCGGCTTGAAATATAGCCGCTTTTTTTATGCCTAAAAATGGAACAAAAACAGTTAAAAAATATCTTATAATAAAATTATAAGTAAAATGATGGGAGGTGTGCGCCTTGGCAAATTTAAAAGGAAAAGTTAAAAAGCTTCAGACTGCGATTGTCCAGTGCGGACTGATCATAAAAATAAACCAAAATCAATTTTACAGCGACGACCAGAAGCGTATGATTACGATTTACAGAATCCTCACACCAGTGTGCACCTTTAAGAAAAATAGACAAGAATGGAAAACAGAAGATTATGAGATTCTCAAAACGGCATCTATCACAGATATTATTTTCTGTTTGATTGATATTTATAAGGCGGTGAGCGGATGAAGGGAGAACTCACACCGAAACAGAAAATTTTTGCAGATGAATATATAAAGAATGGCGGTAATGCCACACAGGCATACATAAGCGCAGGATATAGTAAAAATGGAGCAAATCGAAGTGCACAAAAGCTACTGTCAAAAACTGTCATTTCACAATATATAGCGGAAAAAATGGAGCAAATTGAGAAAGAACAGCACCGGGATATCATGTCACTAGCAGAAATCCAGGAGCGAAGAAGCAAAATCGCAAAGGGCGAGGTTGTGGACGGCTTAGGATTCGCCCCGGACTTCTCTGACCAGCTTAAGGCAATGGATGGACTGGAGAAAGCTTTGGCGATTGCAGAAAAGCATAAGCTTGAAGCAGAAGAAAAAGAGAAGAGAGAAAAGGCAGCACTCTGGACTATCCCGATCACAGACATCACATCCGACTTTGTGGAGATTTACAGGACAGTACATGAAGCCTTTGCCGGAGAGATAGATGTGCATGAGATAATTTCTAAGGGCGGTCGTGGTTCTATTAAGTCCAATTTTTGGGGAAATCTTGCATATGAGACGATCAGACAGGATCCACAGGCGCATGTCGTATACACCAGAAGATTTAAAGTCGACTTAAGAAGCTCGGTGTATAATCAGTTTATGAAAACAGTAATAAGATATCAGGATCTGGATAACTGGGATTTTAAACAATCCCCAATGTGTGCGGTTTATAAACCAACCGGGCAAATGGTCATGTTTGCCGGAGCAGATAAGCCTATCAGCTTGAAGTCATTTAATGTTCCATTTGGCTACGTTAAGATGCTGATCCACGAGGAGTGTGATGAGATGGCAGGAGTTGAGCAGATGGATAACATCGAGGATACATTTCTGCGAGCAGATACGCCAGCACTCGACATAAAAATCTTCAACCCTCCGAAGTCAAAAAACAATTTTATGAATGAGTATACCGAAGAATGCAGAAATAAGCCACATGCACGGATCTGCCACAGTTATTATTATAACGTCCCAGTGAAATGGTTAGGAAAACGATTCTTCGAACGTGCGGAGTGGTTCAGGATTCATAAGCCATTATATTATAAAAATAATTATCTCGGAGAAGTCACTGGAACAGGCGGAGGCATCTTTGACAATTTAGAAATCAGAAAAATATCGGATGATGAGTTAATGACATTCGATACAGTAAACCACGGCTTAGACTTCGGATATACACACCCACAGGTATTCAGCCAGAATTATTATGATTACGAAACGGACACACTTTACATTTTCGGCGAAGTGTATTCTAAAAAATGTAAAAACTCTACCTTTGCCAGAAAGATAAAGAAGTTTATGAATGTAGAAATTATATGCGATTCAGCCAGACCGGACGGAATAGCAGAGATGCAGGACTGGGGATTCAATGCGATTGGGGCAAAGAAAAGATGGGGAAGCGGAAAAGGCAGAGATTACTGCTGGGAGTGGCTTCAGCGATGTAATAAGATCGTGATTGATCCAGAGCGATGCCCGAATACAGAAAAAGAGTTTGTAAAAGCAGAACATGAGCAGCTTCCAGATGGTTCATTTTCGGATGCATACCCGACCTTAGAAGAAGATACGATCATGGCAAACATTTATGCATTAAACAGGATTATCATGACCAGCCGAAGAAATGACGGTCTTTATGATGATGAGGAAGAAGAAGACAGCGACGATTATGAGGATTAAAAAATGAATTTTTTTGAAAAAATAAGGGAGACGATCATGAAGTTTTTTAGAACAGATGCTGAGAAAGAATTTAATGTCGAGTTTATCACTTCTCCGGAGATTGAAAACTCACAGCAGAGATGGAACGACATAATTAAGGGAAGCCCTTTCTGGGTGGATCCGAAAAACAATGACATCCGTACAATCAATTTTGCAAAATTTCTCTGCCAGTACACAGCAAAGAAATCTTGCATGGATTTATCAGTTAGCATAACAGGTTCAGAGAGAGCGGATTTTATTAATAAGTGCATCAGGGCAATGGTTGACACTTCTATCCGGGACAAAGTAGAAGATATGCTCGGAGTTGGCGGAATTATCTTAAAGCCGAACGGCTCAATGAACCCAGACAACATGATAGATTATATTATGCCGTGGGATTTTGCAATCACAGAAAAGACCAGCAACGGAGATATCAGAGGATGCATTTTTATTAACCGACTTTTAAAAGATAAAGTGTACTACTATCGGCTTGAATACCATCATTTCACGACCTCAAAAAATAAAGAGGGCGAAGAGATGAACGTGTACGAGATTCAGAACAGAGCGTTCAAGTCAAACAGCAGTAACTCGCTTGGCAAGAAGATAGAACTGCATGACGTTCCAGAGTGGTCTTCAATTGAAGAAGTCGTTCATATTATGAACGTAGAAAAGCCGCTGTTCGCCTATTTGAAAACACCATTCAATAATACGATCGACTACTCATCTCCAGAAGGTGTATCGATTTTCTCAAATGCACTTATGGAGCTTAGAGATCTCGATATAGCATGGAGTAAAAAGGGGAATGAAGTTGAGGATTCACAGCACATTACTTTCCTTGATGAGAACGCGCTGACAAAACAGGGCAAAGGTGGTACACGAGTCTCAACAGTGGAGCTTCCTCGGTTCGTTAAAGGCTTGAAATTAGGGCTGGATTCAAAAAGCACAATTGATGAACATGTCCCGACCATGCTCACTTCTGACAGAATCACAGACATTAACAGCGTTTTATCTATGATCTCGACAAAATGCGGATTCTCACAGGGGCAGTTTATTCTTGACAGAAAATCTGGAAGATTGACAGCAACGCAGGTTGAAAGTGACGACAATGAAACTGTAGAGACGATTAACGATATCAGAAAAAGCATAAAGACAGCATTAAAAAATCTTATTTATGCAATCAACGTATTCTGCGACCTTTACGGAATTCCTTCCGGCTATGTGGATGCACTGGATGATGATGTACCGGACGAAGATATATTTTATTTTAAAGATTTGCTCGCAAGTTTTGAACAGGACAGATCCAGAGCTTATAATTTAATGATACAGGGTATTTATTCTAAGCGTAAATACCTTAAGGAATACGAGGGATTTAATGATGACGAAGTAGATGCCATGTTTGCGGAGAGAGCAGCAGAAGATGCGGAAAGGAACATCGGTGGTCTGTTTGGAGAAGAGTAAAGCAATTCAAGGACTGCCGGAGCTTTCTGAAATTGGTGTTTTAAAAGGTGGATATATTATCCAGGAACAGGATCCGCCCGAATTGGCTCCGGTAAAGCTGCCGAAAAATACTGTGATTGAAACGATTAAGTTTTATTTATCAAAGTAATAGAAAGGGGTGTGTTAATATAATATATAATAAAGTCATTGGAAGCTTTAACATTAAGCTTGACACTAAAAGAATGGATGAAAATTTGAGAAATGCTCAGAATGTTCTTGACGAACAGGTTGTAAACGACATGAGAAAATACACACCTATGCAGCAGGGCGATTTGAGAAATAAGACGCAGATAAAAGAACCCGGATTAATTACAGTCGATACACCATATGCGCATTATCAGTATGTAGGCGAACTTTATTTGACCGCAGACGGTAGATCATGGGCGAACAGTGGAGAAAAGAAGTATCCGACAGGAACAGAATTAAAATATCACACACCGGGAACAGGTAAACAATGGTTTGAAACTGCAAAAGAAAATCACGGTAAGCAGTGGATAGATCTTGTTAAAAGAGAGGTTTGGAAAGGATAATGCTTAGACCGGATTATTTTTATGGAAAAACTGATAAACTTGTTGAAATGTATCAAGATCTTGAAAATTGGATTATATCAGACATCGCAACACGATTGATAAAATCCGGTGAATTGTCAGGAACAGCCGACCGAGAATTGTGGAAACTCCAACAGATGGGACTTCATAACACAGAGATTGTAAAAAGAATATCTGAAATGTCTGGAAAGTCAAGAAATGAGGTTCGCAGATTATTAAGGGATAGTGTAATGACATCATTCTCAGATGATAAGGAAGTCTTGACGCAGATATCAGCATCAGATATTATATCTCCGCTAAAAAATAATATGGCAATTCTGGCAATGAATGCAGAGTTAATAAAGACATATGGTGAACTTGATAATTTGACAAAGACAACCATTAACCAGACACAGAAAGACTTACTAAATATGCTAAATGAGGTTGATTATCGAGTTGCATCTGGAATGCAGTCTTACAGCAGTGCAGTCTGCGAAGTTCTGGATAGATATGCAGAATCTGGTGTTATGGTAGAATACCCTACTGGAACGAAGCGTTCTCTTGAAGCGGCAGTGAGGTGTTGCATCGTCACATCTATGAATCAGACTGCAGCACAAGTGACGAACATTTATATTGCGCAAAATAAAATAGAATATGTTCTAGTATCAGCACATCCGGGTGCCAGATATGATAAAAAGAATCCAACAGGGATTCCATCTCACGATCACTGGCAAGGCAAGGCATATAAAATAATCGGGAGCGAACCAGGATTTCCGAATCTTCTTGAAAGTACAGGTTATACAATAGACCCTAAAACCGGAAAAGGAACTGTTGTAAATCTCTTAGGACTTCACGGATACAATTGCAGACATTCACATGGTCCGTGGCGAAAAGGCATGGTAAATAAGTACCTTGATGAAAACGGAAATGTGAATATAAATGCAGATGAAAGCCAAAAACTTTATGATTTGCAGCAGAAGCAGAGATCACTTGAAAGAGAAATTCGAAAAACAAAGCGTGAAATTATGGCCAAGAAACAAGAACTTGATATGATTGCCGAAACAGATGTAAAAGAGATCTTGCAACCTCAATATGATAAACTTGCATATAAACTGCGAATGCAGAATAAAAAACTTCAATCATTCTGTAAGAATAATGATCTTCAATTACAAGGCGATAGAACGAAGGTTTCTGGATTTAATAGAAAACAGTCTGCGGTTGCAAATGGACGAGCAACGGCTTATAAAAATAAAATCGAAAAAAATGGTACAACGAAAGTGGAATAATATGTTATTATAATAACGTGTTAACCATACATACTTGGTTATCCACCTTTCTTTAATTAATGCAGTGGAACTCAAGCGAGATAACAACTCACCGTCATAGCCGGAAACTCCCCCAAATGAGGTAAAGCAAATGAAAAACATTGTTACGTGCTTTACCAAAGAAGAAAAAGAGCATATAAAAGAATTGTGTGATTTCACACCGACAGAAGAAACGCTCTTTGATTTACGGAAGAAAGAAAAGTCGCTAGAAGAATGTGCAGAAATTATGCATATTTCGACTAAGACAGCCGGACGTATTAACGTAAAAATGCAACATAAAATTCTTAAGGTAACTGGACAACATTTTACATAACTTTCTCCTCATTAAAGACATCCGTTAAGGGTGTCTTTTTTGTGTCCTTTTAATGGGGTTTTACTGGGGTGGTTCAATTGTGTTGTTAATAATAAAATGAAGATAGAAAGAGAGGTTTATTATGTACGAGTATCAGAGATATAACCAGTATTCTTATCCTCAATATCAACAGCCACAGCAGATTCAACAGCAATTCCCGCAACAGATCATGCCGCAACAAGCTGGACTTTGCGGAAGAATGGTTAATTCTGTTGAGGAAGTCACAGCGAATGACGTTCCCATGAATGCACCATTTGCCATTTTCCCAAAAGCAGATGGATCAGAAGTTTATATAAAATCGTGGAGTGCTAATGGCCTTATTCAGACAGTGACATATAAACCGCAGTTAGACGGAAAGCAGAATGAATTACCGAAAGAAGACACGGCAACATTGTTTGCCCCGATAATGGAGCGATTAGACCAGATAGAAGCTAAAATAACTCAGTCCCAGAGGACTACCAGAGCAAAGAAAGAGAGCGATTCTGAATGAATTTAATGCAGATGATCCAGTGTGGTGGAAACCCTAAGATGATATTAAGTCAAATGATGAGCAACTCTCAATTTTCAAATAATCCGATCATGAAAAATACATTCGACATGATGAACCGTGGAGACAGTAAAGGGCTGGAACAGCTTGCCAGAAATTTGTGCAAAGAAAAAGGTCTAAACCCGGAAGAAATCATGAGCCAGTTTAAACATTGATACTATTCTTGCAAGATTATGTATAAATAAATTTTATTAGGAGGAACACATATGTTTAATTCATCTCCAAGTTTAGCGGACATTGCCGCCGTTACTGGTGGAAACCGTAATGATGGTGCATGGGGCGATGGTGGTTGGTGGGTTCTCATTATCCTCTTTGCCTTATTCGGTGGATGGGGCGGTTATGGATTCGGTGGTAATGGTGGTGGCGGTTATACCGCAACTGCGGCTACACAGGCTGATATCCAGAGAGGATTTGACAATTCAGCAGTCATAAGTAAACTTGATGGCATTACAAATGGTCTTTGTGATGGCTTTTATGCAGTAAACAACGGAATGCTGACAGGATTTAACACCATTCAGCAGGCAATTAATGCGGACACAGTAGCAGGAATGCAGAATGCAAATTCTATTCAGTCTCAGCTTGCAAATTGTTGCTGCGAAACTCGTGAAGCTATCCAGGGTGTAAACTTCAACATGGCGCAGAACACTTGCGCATTACAGAACACCATGAACAACAACACGAGAGATATTATCGACAGCCAGAATGCCGGAACAAGAGCGATACTTGACTACTTATGCCAGGATAAGATCGCAACGTTGCAGGCAGAAAATAATGATTTGAGACTTGCAGCATCACAGGATAGACAGAACGCACTTCTGACTACCGCTATGACAGCACAGACAAATCATATTATCAGTGCTGTTAATCCATCGCCAATCCCAGCATACCAGGTGCCAAACCCGAACACATACATTCCGTATGGATGTGGTTGCAATACTGGATGCGGATGTTAGACAACTGAATAATTAAAGTATCTTAATCGACAAGATTATGTCTGCATAGCAGTATTACTTAAACACAAAGGGCAGACTTTAATGTTTGCCCTTATATTTTTGAAAGAGAGGAAAATATTATGTCAGAATTTACAGCCAATGCTTTACAGACTGTCCTGCAAGGAGAAGATGTCGCATTTACTGAGACACCGGTTTGCGGAACAAAATGTATCGTTCACAGACAGGGAAGCGGAGTAGTTAAATTAAGAGGAATCACAAACCAGTGCAAAGCCAGATTTCTTGTATCTTATAGTGGAAATATCCAGATCCCAACCGGTGGAACGGTGGAAGCTATTTCTCTTGCAATCGCAATTGACGGAGAACCTTTACAGTCTACAAGAATGATCGTGACACCTGCGGCAGTAGAAAACATGTTCAATGTATCTGCACAGGTTTATGTAGATGTTCCTTGTGGATGCTGCAGCACAATAGCGGTTCAGAATACATCTGGACAGACTATCGAGGTACAGAACAGTAATTTAATCGTAGTAAGGGAGGCTTAGTATATGCATATTGAAAGAATTCATAAAATGCTTGAATGCCTTGCTGAAAAATCCTTATGTGAGATTGAAAAAGGGATTGAGAATGTCAATACAGAAGAAATGGGAGAAGTAATCGACATGATAAAGGATCTGTCAGAAGCAGAGTATTATGCCACAATTACCAAGGCAATGAACGAAGCGGACGAAGCAGATATCATGGAGAAGCTTTTAGAGTATGGGGATGACCGAAGATACTATGATCAGTATCGTTATGCTAATGGAAGATTCGCACCTAAGGGCAAAGGAAAACGAAGAGGATATGATGAGCCACCATATTATCACATGTACCCGGATGATTACGAAGATACAGAGCACATGAGAGACATGGATAAGAAAGACCTGAAAAGGATGTATACAGATACCGGAATGATGGGAGATAGATCATATCCGCGGGATTCCAGAGAGGGAAAAGCCGGTATTTCCAGACGTACTTATATGGAGACCAGAGAAAACCATCATGGCAATTCAGAGGAAGATAAAAAAGAGCGTGCCAAAGCAAGAAAAGATTATTTGCGAGATATGCAGATGGATATTACTGAAATGACATCAGATGCAGCACCTGAAGAAAAGCAGATGTGGAGAAATGAATTACAGATGATGTTACAGAAAATCTAAGAGGTGAGCGCAGTGTTTAAAATCAATGATGTTGAATGGAATATTTTATATGTAAATCCTAATAGTGAATGCTTGATGCGTTCAGACGGAACAATTACACTTGGTGTTACAGATTGGAGCAAACGAACGGTTTACTTGTCAAATGCATTAAGCGGAAGTCTGTTAGAGAGAGTTCTATCTCATGAGTTGGTACACTGCGCTTCATTTTCATATAACTGCCACATTCCAATAGATGTAGAAGAAATCGTAGCGGATTTTCTGTCTCTTTATGGAAAAGAAGTCGTTGGCATAGCAGATGATATTTTGAATGGGGTAATTGAAAATGGATGTTATAAAGCAGTATGAGGACTATATAGGACTTAAAAAAGAATACATTAAAAATCCTACATTGGAAAATAAAAATGCAATGATAGCCAAATTAGAAGAGTACGGAAAGTATATATACGACCAGTGCAACAGATTAAAAAAGGATTGCATTGTGGAAGAAGAAAAAGAAGTACTTAGAAGGTATTTTGGTGGGAAATAGCAAAAAGGGGTGGAGCAATCTGCCCTTTTTAAAATGGTACAAAAAGTTGTTTAAAATAGGTTAAAATATATATTGAAAAGAATATTAAAAGTACCGGACAGAAAAATGGATTCTGTTCGCTAACCTAGAATAGTTATAGGATGATGCATGGCACGTCCTATTTTGGGCGTGCTTTTTTATTTTTGGGAATTAATTCAGTGGAAGAAGACACGGCTTATATCCGGGTTGTCGAGGGTTCGATTCCTTCATTCCCAATTGCCAGCTATGGAGTAAATAGCAACTCATTCGTGCCGGACTGACCGGAGTAACAACTTGGAAAGAAAGAGGTAGAAACATGGTAAACGTAGCAAACGAATTAAAGAAACTCGGAATTGAAGTTTCAGACGAACAGAAAGAATCTCTTAAAAAGAGTATGGGTGAAGAACTGTATTCCAAAGAAGAAATGGAAGACAAAGTTAAAAAAGCTTCATCAGAATCCGAACAGTGGAAAACCCGGGCAGAATCAGCAGAGAAAATGCTCGAAGGGTTGGATGGAAAAAGCCCGGAAGACATTTTAAAAGAGCGTGATGACTGGAAGAGACAGGCAGAGGATTCCAAAAAAGATTACGAAGCCAAAATCGCAGAGCATGAGAAGAATGAGCTTTTGAAAGAAGCATTTGCGGAAATCGAGTTTACTTCTGAATCTGCAAAGAAAGCCATTATGGAAGACATTTCCAAAGGCGTAAGCGTGAGAAATGGAAAGCTGATAGGGTTCAGTGATCTTATTGAGGAAGCTAAAAAGACAGATGCAAATGCATTTGTAAATAAGCAGACTCCGCCGGCGCGTTTTACAAAGCCGAATGAACATGATTCCAGTGATGATAAGCCCACAACAAGAGAGAGCATTTTATCTATCAAAGATAGATCAGAACGTCAGAAAGCAATTGCCGAAAACATTTCTTTATTCCAACAGTAAAGGAGTTTTATATGAACAAAAACAGATTAACGATGAACACAAATTTGCAGTTCTTTGCAGCAAACGCAGGACTGATTACAACAGGAGACATTGATGTAAAGGCAAGGGAAATTGATTTTGTTACATCTTTTGAAAGAAACTGGGAAGCTTTAAGAGAAATTCTCGGAATTTCAAGAGCAATTAGAAAACAGCCCGGAACTATTCTTAAAAGCAAATATGCAGAAGGAACGTTAGAGAGTGGGACTGTAGCAGAAGGCGATGTGATTCCAAGAACACATTATGCGGTAAAAGAGAAACCTTATTCTGAGATTACTCTTGAAAAATATGCAAAAGAAGTTTCTGTCGAAGCAATCAAGGATCATGGATATGAAGTAGCTTGTGAAATGACAGACGAAGAGTTCCAGACAGACCTGCAGGATGGAATTACAACAAAATTCTACAACTATCTGAAAACTGGTACACTTACACACACTGCAAAAACATTTCAGATGGCTGTAGCTAAAGCTATTGGATCTGTCAAGAATAAGTTCAAGTCAATGCACAAAACTGCTACAGGAGTTGCAGTGTTTGCAAATATCATGGATTTCTATGATTATCTTGGAGATTCAAACATTACTTTGCAGACAGCCTTCGGACTTACCTATATTAAGGGATTCCTCGGAGCAGACATTATGTTCCTTTGCTCTGACAACGAAATCCCAGCAGGAAAAATTCTGGCAACACCTGTAAACAACATCGTTGCTTATTATGTAGATCCATCTGACGGAGATTTTGAGAAAGCCGGTCTTTCTTACACTGTCAGCGGAGAAACAAATCTTATCGGATTTAAGGTAAAAGGCGATTACGATCGTGCAACCAGCGTAACTTATGCACTGTTAGGATTTGTACTTTTTGCAGAGTACATTGATGCAGTGGCTAATGTTTCTATCACACCGGGGGAATAGATCCCACTACACAGGCGGTAAATGCTAGTGGGGAACTTACGGAAGAATACTTAAACTCTCTTACAGTTGCAGAAATCAAGGCACTGGCAGAGAGGAAAGGGTATTCACTGACCGCAACAAAGAAAGCTGATATTATCAGCGAAATCTTATCACAGCAATAAGGAGTGTGGAGCAATGTCATATGTAGATTTTGAATATTACCAAACTAAATATGGTGGAAGTTTGTTAGAAAGCGAAGAAGACTTTGCTCCATATGAAAGAAAAGCAGAAAGAAGAATCAATGCGATCACATCAAACAGGATTGTGTTTTATCCTCAGCCAGAATCAGAGGATGTATGGTGGGATAATATCAAAGATTGCACCTGCGAAATAGCTGAATTGCTAAAGAATGTATCTGAGTACTCCGCGGCAGTCAATAACTTTGGTGTTATTTCAAATACAGACGGAACTGTAAAAGGGAAAATGATTAAGAGCATGACTTCTGGAAGTGAATCAGTATCTTATGATGCCGGAGCATCTTCTTCGACATTGGTAGAGATTGCAAAATCAGAAATGGCACTTAATAGTAAGTGCTACGATATTGCATCAAATTACCTAACCGGAATGGTTGATTCAAGGCATGAAAACCTTTTGTACATGGGAGTTTAGCTTATGGGAATCGGATATAAAGATGCCGTGGTTTTATATAACAGGCATTACAACGACACTTTAGAAACTGAATATTATTTCGGTACTCTATTTGAAAATGTAAGAATCGAGCTTACACAGGCAGAGAACATAAGCAAATCTGGAATGAAAGATGCAGATAGTTTTCTTGTAAAAATCCCGAATGATGGCACATTGAATTATGCTAATCCACCAGACTGGGAGAACATGAGCGAAGAAGAAAAGTTAAAGCATTTCACTTTAAGAAGTAATGATTTTGACTTCGTAGTGATTGCAAAGAAAGATGAACTTCTCATTGATAGGGAACTTCCGGTTGGATTAATTAATTCAGACGATTATCCGGGTAAATTCTTCCAGTACATGGTAAATGAAAAAGGGAATTGCTACAAAGTGAATACTATCGGTGTTTACAGCCTTATACCAAGGTTTGAGATTGGAGGTAAATGATTTGGATGAAAAGCCAAAAATAATGCTTGTATCAGATGCAGAAACGGCGCAAAGAGCTATTCTTGATATGATAAATAGTTATCCAGATTTTCCGCCCGGTTTCAAACCATCAAATTCAACAATCTTATGGAACAGCATAAAAGATACTCAGTCTATTGGAGTTTTTCCGGCGCAGGATCCTGTTTATTTGAAAAAATATGTCAGCGGTTCTTATGTCGGACAAATGACGTTCCAGATCGTATACAAAAGCAATCCAACAACAAACAAGGATAATATTGCAGCAAGCAATCTGCTTGAAAATATTGCAAAGTTCCTTGAAAGTGGAGAATTTACATTAAAAGATAAAAATTTTGTTGTAGAACAAATCAACCGCACATCGGATGTATTTTGCGGTACAGCAGATGGGAAAACAACAGAATTAGCAATTAATATGCAGCTTAAATATTTTTATAAAAAATAGGAGGAATACTCATGGCAAAAGACAGAACTAACATGGTCTCACTTTTGGATATTGGAAGCCTTATGGGTGGAAAAAGTGAAAAGATTGCTGAAATGGGTGATGGTTTCACAGAGCTTTCTGAAGACTGGGGACCTAACACAGAAAGCACACAGTACGTAAACATGAAAAATGCAAGCAACTCTGTAAAAGGGTATGCATTTTCAATGTCTCCAGAAAGAGAACATTTGTCAGATGAAATGCAGACAGTGTTTAATGATGTTTTTAAAAAACTTCCAACAGGAGATCAGTGCGAGACATATTATTATCGCTTCTTTAAAGCTGATATTACAAGCGGATCCGGAGATTGTATCCGTGTCCCAGTAACTGTATGTGCATCAAGCACTGGTGGAGCAGGTGGTGATATTTTAAAGTCTACAGTCCAGATTAATGGAAATGGAGATGTAGAACTTGGAACAATCACTATTGCTGGTGATGGATCGTTCACATGGGCACCTAAAGTAAGTGCTTTGGCTTTGGATGAAGATTACCCAATTGCATAGGTGTTAATTAAAAATTAGCATATGTGGGATGCCTACCTTTCCTTGGTGTCCCACATTAGGAAAGGATGTTAAAAATGGAAGAAATTAAATTAAGCAGTGGCATAAAAAAAATTGCAATAAAAGACGAAGACGGAGATCTTATTACAGTTATAACAGTAGATACAGCGAATGCGGACACAGCTAAGAAGTTTGCAGGTGTAATTGATAAATTAAATAATATATCTCAGAACTGTGAAAAAGAAGCAGCAGAATGGAGAAATAACCACAAAGACGATATGAATGTGGATGATATTAATGTGGATGCAGCATTAGAACTGAACAGCATTCGTGTGAAATATCTTAAGCAGATTACGGAAAGTATAGATGGGTTGTTTGGCGAAGATGCCATGAAACAGATTTACGGAGATATTGTCCCGGATGAACTTGCAATTGTGGAGTTTGTAGAGCAGGTTATCCCTGTTATGAATAAGCTTTTCAATAAACGTTTTGAACAGGTGCAGAACAGATACAATGTAAGAAGACGTGGGGCAAAATAATGAACAATGTCATGCTAGACAATTTGCCTACTGAATGGAACGGATACAAAGTAAATACCGATTTCCGCATAGGTATGCAGATTTATATTTTGCAATATGACAAAGAAATGAATGAGTACGAGAAAACAACTTCTATTCTTTATCTTATGTTCTCTGATGAATACGGAGAACTTAGAGACCATCCACAGCACAATGAGTTAAATGAATGTATTTCCTGGTATTTAAACGGATGGTATCACGACAATACCGGCAGTAGTAAAAATACAAAGCGTTTTATTGACTATGATGTAGATCAATGGAGAATATACGCAGATTTCTTGCAGATATACGGAATTGATTTGTCCGTGGCAGATATGCACTGGTGGAAATTTAATGGCTTGATCTGGAATATGCCAAGAAGATTATCTTCTCTCATGGAAGTAATTGAGATTCGACAGAAGAAAATTGAAAAGAACATGAGTTCCAAGGAAAAAGATGCAATCAGAAACGCACAAAATGAATATGCTCTGGAACAGCCAGAAAAAGAGTATACCAGCGAAGAAAAAGAAAAGATAGACGATTACGATCGCATGATGGAAGAAATAAGAAAGCAGAAAGAGATAGAACAGGAAGCATTGAAACAGTTTAAGAAATGAGGACTTTAGCATGGCTGAATATGATGGCGAAATCAGAATAAAAACGTTGATTGAAAATGGAGAAGCATCAAGTAAGCTCATGCAGATGGAATCACAGTTTCAGAAGCTTGCAAGAGAAGCTGATAAGTTTTCCAAGACACTGAAAGATCTGGCAAGTCAGAAGATTCCAACAGAGGAATATAAGGCTGTGCAGATGCAGATAGAAAAAGATACTGCTTCTCTTGGTAAACTTACTGACAGAATGGATAAATTCTTAGAAACAGGTGGAAGCAGTAAAAGCACAACATTTAAAAGAATGCAATACGATGTTGAGGAATTAACAAACTCAATTAAATATGCAAAAGGTGAGCTTGCATCAATGGAATCTTCCGGAAATGCTTTTATAGATCCTACAACTACAGAAGAATATAGCAAAGTATCTGAAAAGCTTCTTGATGTACAGAGCAAACAAGAGGTTCTTAATCAGAAGATGAGAGAAACAGTTTCCAATGAGAAATCTATTGGTTCTGGAGCGAAAAACATTGAAAAAGTAGGAAAAGCGGCAAAAAAATCTTCTGGCTTAATATCTGACATGGCAAAACGAATAAAGCAGACAGTAGTTAGTTTTGCAATATTTGGTGCGGTCATGAAAGTATCTCAGACCATATCCAAGGCATTTACAGAAGGTATACAGAACATGGCGAAGTATTCTTCTGAATTTAATGGAAAAATGTCTGAAATGGCAAGTGCTTCGGCTACATTGAAAAATTCTATCGGAGCATTGACAGCACCTATCATATCTGCATTGACACCAGCAATAGTAACCTTATGTACATGGCTTACAAATGCCATTAATGCCATGAATAGATTTATTGCGGCTATAAGCGGAAAAAGCACTTGGACAAAGGCAAAGAAGCAGCAGGTTGACTATGCGGCATCTCTTGATAAAACAGCTGGATCTGCCAAAAAAGCAGCTGGAGCATTGGCGGCTTTTGATGACTTGAATGTATTACAGAAAAATGATTCTGGAAGCGGTAGTGGTGGAGCTGGTAGTGGTGGATCTGATTTATATGAAGAAGTTCCTACTGGAAAAGAATTATCAGATAAAATCCAGCCATTTATAGATTATTTAAAAAAATTAAAAGTTTCTATTAAAAATGGATGGGATGAAACCTGGAGCAATTTAGATGTTTCTTTACAATTTGATAATATTAAATCCAGTATAGAAAGCATAAAGAATTCATTTTTAAATATTTTTTCAGATAGTGAAGTTTCTGCATCTGTTGATAATTTTGCTATGACTTTTTCAAGGTCACTTGGAAGCATTTCGGCATCTGTAGTAAGCATAGGTGCTACCATAGCAGAAAATCTTCTTGGTGGGATATCTATTTATCTTGAAAGTAATTCTGAAAATATAAAAAATTATATTATCGACATGTTTGATATAGCATCTGATATTTCAGTGTTGGCATCACAAGGGGCAGATGCATTCGCAAATGTATTTTCTGTATTTGGGGATGAAAACGGACAGCAGATCACAGCAAACCTGATTCAGATTTTTTCGGATGCATTCATGATGGTTACGGAGAATGCGGCAAAATTTGGAAAAGATATTATCGATTGCATCGTGACACCTTTTGTAGAAAATCAGGATGCTTTAAAAGATGCTTTGGATGGACTTCTTGGTGTGATTGCGGATTTGACAACGACTATATCAGACGGCGTGCAGCATGTGACCGATAAAATTACAGAATTGTACGATGAACATATTCATCCGTTTATCATGAATGTAAAAAATGGAATGTCAGAATTAATAGCAAAATTTCTTGAATTTTGGAACACTTATGTGCAGCCTATTTTACAGAATCTGGCGTTAATGTTTGAGGATACCTATGAAAATCATTTAAAGCCTGTGTTTGATAATATTTTCGAAATAATGGGAATCGTGATAGACATACTGAACGATTTATGGACAAATATTTTACAGCCGATTATTGCATGGATTATTGAAAATGTGCTTCCGGTAATTCTGCCGATTATCGAAAAACTGAGCCAGAATATAAAAGACAGCGTCGATTTTATTTTAGATCTGATCAATTTTTTACTGTCAGGGGTAAAACTTGTATTCGCCGCAATTCATGCATTACTTACGAAAGACACAGACAAAGCATTACGCCAGACAGAAAAATCGGTAAAAGATTTTGTGAACAGTGTTATCCAGATGTTTGAAAATATGGTAAACCGTGTTATTAATGGTATCAATTCATTAATTTCTGGCTTTAACAGCATTGGATTTGATTTACCTGATTTTTTGGGTGGCGGATCATGGCATCCAAGTATTCCGACAATTCCTACTGTAAATCTGCCTCGTCTTGCCAACGGTGGCGTAACAACCGGAATGACACTCGCGGAAATCGGAGAAGCTGGAAAAGAAGCTGTCCTGCCGCTTGAAAATAACACCGGCTGGATGGATGACCTTGCATCGAAGCTTGCAAGCAAAATGCCTGACTACAGCGGTGCAAAGACAGTAGTGCTGGCTGTGGATGGTAAAGAGTTCGCAAGAATCAATCTACCGTATTTACAGGACGAAGAAATAAGACTTGGAATAGCGGAGGGATAAGATGGTACATAAGTATACACAAGGACTTATCATTGATGGAATTACATATAATATCCCGATGGTGTCTATCCAGAGAACAATGGACTTTCTGGAAAAGTATGCAGAGAGGACAGAGGACGGAGATATTCATATTGAGAGTATAGGAATCTATAAGAACTATACAATTTCAATTGGCACAATAGACGATTCGGGACTTTATGATAAACTGATGGATCATATAACAGATTGTGAAAACAGATTCCATCATGTATCTTTACCGGATGCAAGCAAGCAGTTTGATTTCTATGGGTATTTTTCATCAATTAAAGATGAAGTAGAAAAGGTATTTGACAACGGAGCGAAATATAAAGGATTGTCATGGAAAATGACGAGTAAAAAACCATTTAAGACACCGTAAGGGGGCATTTATGAGAACATATTGCAGGGCAGAAATGAAATTTATAGATGTTACCGCATTATCAGATGCCACGGTTACGACAGATGATAACCAGGGCATAGGTTCAGTTGAGTTGTTTGCAGACCAGACGGAACAGAAAAGTTATGGGACTTTTGAACTGAACCAATTTGTGCTAGATGGAAGTAAAAGCGTATTGACGGAAAATCCGAAAGACATTGCATTTTGGAATGATGCGTTATCGAAGGAAGATTGTACTTTTGAAAAAGATCCTAAGATTACAGTCACGTTCCAAGAGCAGCACACGTCCGCAGCGATCACACTTTATTTTGAAGATGAGCCACCAGCAGAGTTGAAAATCACATGGTATACAATCGCCGGTACAAAATTAATCACAGAGACATTTTACCCGGACAGCCTTATTTATGTTTGCAATACACAGGTGCAGAATTATGGAAAAATTGAGATTGAATTTGTAAGAACAAGCTTTCCACAGAGATATATTAAGCTTCAGTATATTTTATATGGAAAATATATCGTATGGGATAAGGATATGATCCAGACAGCCAAGGTGCAGGAGGACATTGATGTGACCTCTGCATCCTTGTCTATCAACGAAGCGGATATTTCAATTGTTGATATTAATGATGATTTTGACGCAGAAAACGAAAATGGAGCATGGAAGAGTGTACAGAAAACGCAGGAAGTCACATTGTCAGAGTTTAAGAACGGAAACATGATTCCTATGGGAGCATTCTTCATCAACGACTTTTCTTTTTCAAAGAATATTGCAAAATTTAAGCTGGTTGATGTAGTTGGTTTATTAGATAAGTATACATTTTATGAAGGACAGATATATAACAATGTCCGCGCAGAAGTGATACTGAATGCGATATTTGCCACTGCCGGTATCAAAAAATATACGATTGATGAAGAAGTCGGCAACATACTTTTAAGTGGCTATTTAGCCATCCAGACGTGCCGCAAGGCATTGCAACAGGTATGCTTTGCGTGTGGTGCGGTTGCGGATGACAGCCGGAGCGATAAAATCAAGGTTTATAAGCCAGACAGATATGTGAAATCCACTGTCGGGACGGATCGCAAATTTAATGGAAATACGAAAGTATCTCTTGAAAAATATATCTCTGGTGTGAATATTGAGATGAAAAACTATGCATTGGAAGAAAAAACCTCAGACATTTATAAGAAAACATTGCCGACCGGAGATACAAAAATCACTTTTTCGAGCCCATATCTTCCATCGTCCATCACGGCAAGTGCCGGAACGCTGAAAGAAGTAAAAACAAATTATCTCATCATTAATATGACGGCTGCCGGACAGTGCCAGATTACAGGTATTAAATATGCAAATACCACTTTTTCTTATGAGAAACGTGTGGATAAAATCGAAGCTGGAGAGACAGAAAATATAAAGAAGTACAGTGGATGCACCATTTATAATGCTGATATATTACCCGATATCGCCGCTTATCTTTTGGATTATCATGCCTTAAGAAAAAAGGTGGGAATGAAGTACCTGGTTGACTTAGAACAGGTAGGAAATTTTGCGAATATAAATTCTATCGGTGGCAAGACATCGACTACATTAATTGAGAGTCAGACGCTTGATTTGACCGGTGGATTTATCGCAACGGCAACGTGCAGAGGATATTCAGTAGTTGTTACGGAAAATTACTTCGCCGGAACTGAATTATATACGGGAGGAGATGTGCTGATCTGATGAATTACAATCCAATTAATCCTTATTATGACGAGCTTAGAAAAGAAAATCTGAAGCTCACAAAGGAAAACAAAGCTTTAAAAGAAGAAAATGAACGTCTGAAAAGTGAGGTGGTTGCTTATGCTGGTGTGGATGCAGACAGTGACGGATCGGTCACGGAGTGATGTGGATCGTGTGCTGGAGTTGTTACAGAAAGGATGGGATAACTTCAATGTAGACGAAAAAACAGAATGGATTGCCGGTATAAAAGGCGCACTGAATCGATCAGATATGCAGAGAATCCAGAATAACACAAAGTTATTATCAGATGTTCTGGAACTTAATCTTACGGTTGCAGACGTTCCAGAACATCCAAATGAGACATTTTTAATATCAGTCATAAATAACACAGAGGTTATCAGAAATGCGTACATGATTCATGGAGACACGCCGCAGACACCGAGTATGCCAGTCAATACATACCAGAAGATGAATGATATTGAAAAAATATTGGATGATGTGTATGGCATTTTACTTAACAACTTCAATTATTATTGTGGATCAGAGATATATGCCGGAGATGATACCGGACTATTATTATAGGAAGAGAGGACATATTATGGCATTTGTAAAGAAAACATGGAAAAACAGAATTGCAGAGTACATCAACCGCCGACTGCTTACGAATGAAGATGGCAGCACAAATCTTGTGACAGTTGCAAGGGATGAGGGCACAATCTCGCAGGAGGGTGATGCTTTTAATGCTGTAAACATGAATGATCTGGAAGATAGAATTGAGGCGGAGTTCGATGAGATAAACCAGAGTTTAACTAACATAGATAATTCAAAGAAAACATATCTCAGACTTGTACTTCCAAATGTTGCAGCTGATGCAAAAGCTGTTTGCGATTATATAAATCAAAATTACTTACTAGGGCAGTTATCTCCTGCGTATACAGTCGAATTTGATGTTGTAGCACAAAATAAAGACTGGTTTACAGGTGTTCTGTCTACGGATTCGCCTACATTAATTGCCCAAAGAACCGTTTGGGGCGTTGTCCAGCTGCGGGCGAATTCGGCAGAAAACAGTAAATTATATAAATATTTTGGAATGGGAGCAAGCACCGTTGGTTCAGTAAGTGTTATTGATGATGAAACCATTGCTGATCCAATGTTCTGTGAGAGCATTCCGGGAAGAAATCAGGTCACAAATTTTTTACATATCGATGTTAATAATCGCAACAGTGATATTAATAAAATACACTATTTCGGTTCAGATTCTCCTGCCACAGCATTTATTAACAGCCCATATACAGCAACTCCTTTTTATGGTTATCGGGTAGTGAGATGGTGTTCAGCATCCGCTACTGCATATCATTTAGTGACAGTAGAACTACATGAGCAATATCCTGTTTCTGGGCGTGTCTGGTCAAACACTTACGATATTAGTGTTGAAAATTGGTATGGTTGGAAATGCAACCAAGGCAATTCGTTTATTGACGTTAGCACAATTTTAAAAAGTGGTACAACCATCGCCGCTGGTGCAACAGTAACTTATGTAGCAACAAGAGATTGCTTTGTAAACGTGTCTGCATATGCACACGGAAGTGGGCAAAATACAAAAATATATATTAATAATGTCTGCATTTTTAGTCCGTACACTAATAATGGTTCTGATGCTGGTCTTGTGATTGTAGAGAAAACTGTACCATTAAAAACAGGACAAACAATTAAAATTGAGAATGGCACATACACCACTAGTGCTTATGCTATTTTTGCAGCATTTTAAATAAATATTGTTTAGGTGGTCAAAAATCTGAAAATACGTGTGAATACTATATAATATATAAGCAGAATCTCTGTTGCTAAAAAACTACATTGCAACAATCCAAGACAGATTTACACCGTCAACGCTCGTAAAATTTGCGTCAGCTTTATATATGGAAATTCCAAATCCATGTACGCTTCTGTTTTCATAGTATATAGCTGTGCAATCGAGAACATTTGAGTCAATGCCAATAGCAACTGAATAATCATATGATGGCATTTCTTTATCAAAAATAACATTTGCTTTTAAATATTGAGGGCTATCATACGATACTCTAATTCGACCACATCTGAATATAGGAATGTTAGTTAAACTCTGGTTATGCGAAGTAAAATGGGACAAATGGTAGAACGAATAGATATATAATATTTTATATACAAAAGAAAGGAATATGATCCAATGGAGATGTTAAAAGAAACGTACACGATTGCTTTGCCTATCGTTCTGACAGCATTTATGGGATACATAGTGTGGCTTTTGAAAAACCAGAAGTCAGACAGAGATGCGAATAGCAGAGGAACAATGCTTTTGCTTCGTGTGCAACTGATTGAGTACCATAATAAATACATGGCTCTCAAAGAAATTCCATCCTATGCCTACCAGAATTTTATGGAAATGTACGATGCCTATCATGCATTGGGCGGAAATGGAATGGTCACAAAGATGAAAAATGAGATTGAAGAGCTTCATCTGAAGCAGAAAGAGAGGATTTAAACATGACAGATTTAGGATTTTTAACAGAATTTATGGTACCGGTGATTGTAGGAATTTGCCTTTGTGTAGGCTATGTCGTAAAGAAGTGGATCAATGATGTTGATAATAAATACATCCCTACCATCTGCGCTGTCCTTGGTGTTATTCTGGCGGTTTGGATTAACGGATGGACAATCACAGCATCCATCTTATTAAGTGGCTTATTTAGCGGTCTGGCAAGCACAGGACTGCATCAGTTATTTAAGCAGTATATTGAAAAGAAGGAGGAATAGAAGAATGATTATTAATGTACATGCAGGACACAACCCGGACGGAAAAGTAGCGTGTGGAGCTATTGGAATTATCCGAGAATCAACAGAAGCAAGAAATGTAAAAAATGAGGTTATCAGACAGTTGAAAGCTCTCGGTCATACAGTATATGATTGTACTGTAGAGAACGGAACCAGTGCGAGCAATGTTCTTTGTAATATCGTAAAGAAATGTAACTCTCACGCTGTAGATTTGGACGTGTCCATCCACTTTAATGCAGGAGCAAAAGATGTTGCAGGAAATGGACAGACAACAGGTGTGGAAGCATATGTCTTTAGCAGCAACAGTAAAGCAAAAGCATTTGCGGAAAAGATTGTAAATGCGATTGCAAGCCTCGGATTTAAAAATCGAGGGGTAAAGGTCAACCAGAAACTGTACTTCCTTAGGAAAACGAAAGCTGCGGCTCTCTTGCTTGAGTGCTGTTTCGTTGATGATAAGGACGATGTAGCTTTATACGATTACAAAAGCATGGCGGATGCTATTGTGTGTGCAATCGCCGGACAGAAGTATCAGGAGCAGACAACAGAAGCTAATGATACAGATGCAAGCGTTCCAGGATCTGAAACAAGTGTCGGAGACAAGGACAGTATTTACAGAGTGCAGGTAGGAGCATACCGGAACAGAGATAACGCAGTTACCTTGCAGGAAAAATTGAAATCGGCAGGATTTGACGCTGCGATTGTAAAAGCGTAAAATAAAGGGCGGTTAGAATTTCTAATCGCCCTTTTTAATAGACTTGTACTAATTGATGTTAACCTCTAGGAAATAGTTATTTAGTACAAGTCCTAGATATAAAATATAAAGCCAGTAATTTCAAAGGCTTCATTCAAATAAATTTCTTTTATTATTCTATGCCAAAATTCTTGTTTTCCTTTTTGATCTAGTTGTTCGTAAAGTTCTTTCCAGTCTTCCGGGATCTGCTTCTTAAATTCCTCAATCCTTACAACTTTGTTGTTTGACAACTCCTCAGTTATGGAGTTTATTTTTTCTGATAAGACACTGTATTTCTTTTCGTATTCTGGGATATCAATTCTTCCTTTTTCAAAAAGGTAATTAAGTCTGTCACGCTCCCCTATTGCATCATTAAGTTTCTTATTCAAATTGCGCTTTGGTTTACCTGCTTCTTTTTTTACATCAAATTCAAGATTTTTTAATGCTGCATCAAGATTTTCAAGAAGATATTTTTCTGTTTTTGCTTCTGACACTAATTTTGTTTTGTGCAATTTCTCGTTTCCACCAAACCAGCATCTTTGATATTGCCGGTGCTTTTTGGTCTTCCTGTCTATGCTGTAAAAACTTGCCATTTTCCTGCCACATATAGGACAGCGGAATAACCCACTGAATAAATATATATGACCGGACGGAGCATATTTTATCTGATTGATACTTCTTATTTCTTCCATTTGGTCTTTAGTGAAATAAGGCTCACAGAAATGGTCATTCTCCCTTACTTTTCCAATATACAGATCTGATTTGATCATTGTGTCCAATTTGTGTCTGGTAAAATCTGGGATGAAGTTTTCACGAACCCACAGAACAGTACCACGTTTGCTTTTGGTTGCTAATAAATAATCAAATATAGCCCTTGTCTGTTCCTCATTATCATGTACGACTTTCTTTACACCATCTATTTTCTCTATTTTAAATCCTATGGGCACTCTACCAGTGTAAGCTTTCCCTTCACGGATTTTATAAGCTGCGGTTTCTTTGTATCGCTCAGATATAACAGCCCATTCTAATTCTGCCATGTTTGCCATCTGGTACATGAAGTTCTTTCCGTATGGCGTAGAAGTATCGATCTGCTGACTTACTGATATCAAGTTGCATCCTGCGCTTTCCATGTCGTGATATAGGTTACAGAAATCTCTCATATTTCTTGCTATACGATCGTACCTCATAATAACAACTGCATTGATTCTTCCAGCTCTGACATCATCCATCATGCGCTGAAAGTCCTTTCTTTTTGCCGTGCTATGCCCTGTGATCGCATAATCGCCAGAATAAACGATTATATTTGCATCAGGGTAAGTTTTATTAATGTACTTTCTACAATCGTCTATTTGTTGTTCCATTGATTCTGAATTATCATCTTTTTTTGATTTCCTTGGATAAATTGCTATGTTCATTTTTAACTCCCTTTAAAAAAAGTCCCTCATTTGCTAGAGGGACTGTATACTATTCTATTTCTATAATATCTGCCGAGTATCCAATAACTTCTCCAACGCTTTTAATATGAACTTTTAGCGTTATAGTATCGTCTTTGGACATTTCCATTACCTTTGCTTTTACATCATCATCTTTTATATAGCATTGGACACCAACAATTGCAAATTTGTCTGTCTGAGAGAATACACCGATATACTTACCGTTGCTGTCAATAACATCTAATCGACCAGTAATTTCTAAGTATTTGTCATTGTAAGTATCTTCTGCTTTCATTGAATTGTTTTTCAAATCATCCATCATGGTGCTTACATCAACCGCAGTATATTCAATTTCTGGCTCTGATTCGGTCTCAACTTCCTTTACCTCTGGTGTCGAATTTTGAGTTTCGTTTGTGCTTGATGATTGTGAAGTGGTAGTAGTTTCTGAATTGTCGGAATTTCCACCAGAAGCAGAACCGATAGCTGCAAGAACCAGGATCACAATTAAAACAATCGCCCATTTCGGTAAACCTTGTTTCTTTTTGCATACTGGACATATCTTTGCTTTCTTAGGAATCTCCGATTGACAGTGTTTACATACTTTAGTATCTTTTGATTCGTTCATGATTTTGAACTCCCCTTTCTTTTGATACTACAATTATAAAGCAAAATGATTATAAAACAATACATTTTTGTCATTTTTTTATGACATTTTTTTGCAAAATGAAAGTTTAAGATAAAAACAAATGGATGCGTTATTGACTTTTCGAACATGCGTTCGTATACTTTATGTATCAAATAGAAAGGTGGTATTGGATATGGGAGAGCTTAAAGAGAAAATAATAGAATTAATAGAGAAGTGCATGGACGAGGATGATCTCCGAACCATATATGCATTCATAAAGAGGTTTTTAAGATAAAAGAAAAAGACAAGGGTTTGCGCATTGCCCTTGTCTTTCTTTTTACTTCTTCACAAGCTTTTCTGCTAGCTTCTGAATTGTGTTCCAGTCGTTTTCATCCAGTTCTGATATAGCAGCTATGAATCTGTACCGCTGGTCTTTTTCCCCGGCTTTCAGAACATCTGCAAGAAATTCAGCTATCTTTTCATTCTCGGTCTTTTGAATGAACATTTCGCCTTTTCCGGTCTCTAGCCATTCCACATCAACATTAAACAATTGACAAATAAGTTTAATCGACTGGGTTGATAGATTTCTCTGACCAGTTTCTACTAAAGATATGAAATTTTTAGTTAAACCAATTTCTTTAGCAAACTTTTCTTGTGACATTCCAAGCGATTTTCTCAACTGTTTTATTTGCTCATACACTTATTATCACCTCCCACTAGTATAATAGTACAAAAATCACACAATGTCAAACAAAATATTTAAAAAATGTTTGACAAGACCAACTAAGTATGATATTATAATCACACAAGGTAATACAAACACGAAAGGAAGTGAGCAGATGAGCGAAAAACAGAAAGAATCCCTTACAAGACTAGCTGAAACAGTATCACAGCTGGACAAAGAAAACTTCAACTACATTCTCGGTGTTGCGGATGGTATGGCAATCTCAAAGAAACAGTCGGAAGTTGACAAGCAGATTGCCATGTGTGGGAGCGTTAAATAATGAGAAAGGAGATTCCTATGAACAAAGCAGACATGGAAATTACACCAGAGAGGAAAGCCAAGATTATGGACATTCTGTTAGAGATTTACGAAAGACAGGAAGGAATTAAGCTTGTGGTTAAGGACAAGGCATCATGAATAAACAGTGTGTATATGGTGTAGCAACAGGTCAGACGGTATCAGACACACATATCTGATATTCCGACCGAAATTAGATTCATTTTTGAAAGAGAGTAGAAAGAAAAATGTGCGGATTTAAAAGCGGATTGATATTGAAAAATCGTTGTGTAATAGCAGAGGGAGCAAACGACAGCCACAGTGATTTACTGGAAAGCCTTGGAATTGAGGACAACATAGAAAATGCAATGCGTGTTTTCGTGAGAGTGGAACTTTTACCACCTAACGAAGAGTGGTGGACAGATCCAGACACTTGGAAAGAAAACGTGGATCAGGACATTCTGCCAGAATGGTTCGAGAACGACAAGGATAGATATTTTGATGAGTTTAGAAAAGCTGTCAAGGACTGGTGGAAAGAACACGTTAGAATTGATGAAGAAATCGAGGAACTGAGCAGTGGATATTACAGGTTGAAACGATGCAAAGTCAAAAATATGCTAAAAGACGTGAAAGCGATGATGGACAACTCCACGGTGCAGAATATGTGGGACAACTCCACGGTGCAGGATATGATGGACAACTCCACGGTGCAGGATATGTGGGACAACTCCACGGTGCAGGATATGTGGG
>ERZ1024431.18-NODE-18-length-41715-cov-82.150072_pt1 | contig 41715 bp, 64 predicted proteins | sample MGYA00520782_ERZ1024431 | MGnify/ENA primary metagenome ERZ1024431 (study PRJEB33242, sample SAMEA3444288) | Homo sapiens | biome: Host associated; feature: Gastrointestinal tract; material: Stool | place: Uganda | collected 2011-01-01 ...
CGACCACCGAGATCTACACTCTTTCCCTACACGACGCTCTTCCGATCTTTCCATCTTCTTCTTTATAAAAATTAATAGGGTCAAAAAAACTATTATAATCAACAGAATCTACAAGATTTGGTGTACCAAAGTCCCCAACAATTTCTTTTAGAGCCTGTTTATGCTCATCTTTTAAAGAATATTTCCAAGATTCTCCAAATTCCTCTTTTTTTCTTTGTGTCTCCATTTTCTTTTGAATGGCATCTAATCTTTTCTATTCTTTAGCAATGGCAGCTTTGGCCCTATTGTTTGTTAATTTAGCCATTTAACACACCTTCTAAACCTTTTAATTTCAAAAAAATTTAATTAATCTACAATTTGAAACCAGAAGTCTCCTGCTTTCTAATCAACTGGTTGTTCTTTACTGATAGCGATATCAGGCAAATTATCCACTGTTTCCGCAATATTCTTATTATTTTCATTAATATTATTACGGAAAGTGTTGGCTAATCCAACTGTCACTTCCTTGATTAGAGTTTTAAGAGACTTTCTGCGAGCAGGTCCAGCCATAAAATTCACCATCCTTCTCTTAATAATTAATTACTTCTTAGGTTTTCCCTAAAGCAATAACAACCAAACATCTCTGTTAATTACACCGTTCTATCTCAAACCATACATCTTTTGGTATTGTTTTACTACATTTTCCAGCTATTCATCGAAAATTGTGTCTGTCCCAGCATTAAATCCTAAACTATTAAAAAGAATCTTAGCCATTTTAACAGCTTCGTTATTATTGTCTATGTTTAAATATGGTACTTGACCAGCCATAGTTCTAATATTGGTTTTATCAACTGGAGCTTTATAACCGATTGCAGCTTTAGCATAATTTGGTAAACCAAAACCTCTAATATATTTACCATCAATTTGCATAGTACGACTCTTGACTTCATTGGAATAATTTCCTTCTAAAACTTTAAAGGTGTTTCCACTTACGTCACAAACCATGCCAACATGGTCAGCTTCTCCAGTACATTCTCCAACTCCGTTATCTTGCCAATCGTAAAAACACAAATCTCCAATTTGAGGTTTGTAATCGTCTCTTTCTTCCCATCTTCCATTCTTCTGATAAAGAGCTATCATCCTGTTACAACTGCATTCAGGATAAATATATTCCGTCAAATTTAATCTCTCTCCAAGAGCCGAAACGGTAGCTGCACACCAAGGTTCTGTATACAGCATCATATGATTTGCTGGTAAGGGAGTTATTCTATTATAAATATCAATAATCCATTTATGTTTGCCATTAGCCACACTAAAACCAACCCAGCGATAAAACCATTCAACTGTCGTTTTTCTCAACTGCTATTCCGTCATCGTTAATTTCTCCTTGCCAAGCTTCGTTTCTCTTATTTTTGAGTTCAGCTTGTCGTTTCATCCACTCTTTATGCTCTTTTGCATGTTGCAAACGAGCAGCTTGCCTTTCCTTCACTTTTTCAGGGTCGGCTAAATATGGTTTCCAGTTTTTTTGAAAATCTTCATGAGTTTGCCACCATTCAGCTTTCATGTCTTCCAAAATATCTTCAAATGGTCGCTCAATCAAATCTTCCTCAGCAACTCCATTTTCTCTTTGTTTTTCTAGGTCCATTTGCCTCATTAAAGCATGACGAGCTTCTTGATGTTTAATCCTTTTTCTTTCATTGCTCGCCTCTCTTGCTTTTTGATGAGGAGACTGAGGACCTTTTTTTTCTTCATCAGCTTTTTGACATAACTCTTGAATTTTTTCTTCAGACAAGCCTTCGTATTCTGGAATTTCAGGGTCTCCAACATCTTGTCTATACTTCCTAGCTAACGAAGTATATCTATTTTCAGGCCAAGCAAAGAATTCATTTGCATAAACTCTATCACAATTTTTAGCCTCTCTACTAAACTTAATCATTGGATATCCTAAAAATGCAGAAGACCAAGCTTTTTGTTTTCTAATTTCAGGAAGCATCGAAACATATCCTGTAATTTTATGAGATGGTTTGGTAGTCCCATAAATAGAACCAAACACAAAATCAAGCTAATCTTCCATTGCAATGGTATCAAGAATTTTGTATTCTAAAGATTCAATTACATTAGAAACAGTTTCTTTATCATACCCTGTTTCCTCCATAATTGCTTTAATCAATCTAAATCTTGTCATTGTATCACCTATATAAAAAGCCCCAAGCCATCGAAATGACTTGGAGCTAATTTTCAATCTTTGTCTATACACCAATCTAATTTGTCACCCTTGTCTAAATTGTCTTCAGGTTTTAAATATTGTAAATTAGACCAATGGCATAATTTAATTATTTCTTCTATTGTATTTCCTTCAGCTAAAGGAATAATATGGTCAATATGAACATCTTCACCATTATACTCTGTTCCGTAATTTTCTTTCCATGTTTCTTTTAAATGTTCTTCTAATTCTTCAAAAGTACATCCAATTATTTCTTCAGAGCGTTTACTTTTAGAAAAGCCTCGACGAGAAAAGCTTGAACTTAAATAACTTCTAATCCTTCTCCTAAATTTTACTTCAGGATTTTCTTCTTCTCGTTTTCTCCAATATTCGGCAATTTTTTCTTTATTTTCTTGTCTGTATTTTTTAGATTTTTCCGCAATTTCTTCTTTGTGTTCAGATGCCCATTCTTTATGTTTTTCTAAACATTGCTCTCTATTATCCCAGTAATATTTCTTTTTAGCTTCAAGAATTTTTTCTCTATTTTCAGCAGCATATTTTTCACGATACTACTTAGTTTCTTCTTTATGAGAATCACGATACTCTTTAGCTTTTTCAGAGAGTTTTTCTTTGTTATTTTCATAATATTCTTTGTGTTTTTGAGTTATCTTTTCTTTATTCTATTCGTAATACTCTTTTCTGTATTCTCTTTCCTTTTCTTTTTCTTCTTCAGTCCTATTATTTCGTAACTTTTTTCTTTTCTCTGAAATTTTTTCACGATTCTTGTAATAGTTTTCTTTTTCGTATCGTCTTATTGCTTCTAAATTTTCTTGCCTATATTGTTTCTTCTAAATAGAAATACGGTCTTTATTTTCTTCTCGATATTTTTTCTGAATTTCAGCTATATGTTCTTTATTTTCTTCAGAATATTTCTTTTTGTACTGAGCTATCTTTTCTTTATTTTCTTGAGCGTATTTTTTCTTAGCTTCAGCAACTTTCTCTTTGTTTTCTTCTCGATATTGTTTTTGCCTTTTATGGGTACAATCTTTACATATAGTTCTTAAACCGTCTTTCTTACTCTTATCTTTAGAAAAATTATCTTCTAATAATTCTCTTCCGCATCTATTACATATCTTCATTTTATCTTACCTCTTTTCGATAAAATATAAAAAAGGAAACCACGGGAATAAGAGGAATCCCGTGGTATTTTACTCAATTAAAGTTTGCAACCTCTAATTAAAACCTTATAAACTTAATTAATTACGCCTTTGCTACAGAGCTAAACTTAGCGTAGGGGACACCATCACGAGCGGGGATGTCCAGAGCTTCCCGAGTAGCAGGATTGTGACCCTTACGTGCATCACGATGCTTACCACCCACAGTCAAAACTGACCCGACCTTGACGGAATCATTCTTAGCAATTACATCAAGCAGAACATCACTCATACCCTTGATAACAGCCTCAATGTCCTTCTTAGAAATATCTGCACAAGCCTCAGTGTCCTTAATAGCAGCAATAAATTCATTCTTAACCATAATATTAAATACTCCTTTAAATCTTTTAAATTTTATTTTTAAAATTACCTTTTAAAACCTTTATTTATCAAGGTTTTCCCTTGACTCGTTTTATATATAACACAATTTTGTATTCTTGTCAAGAGTTTTTGAAAGTTTTTTCGAAAATTTTAGAAAATGTTTCTATTATTCCTCAGTGTGAGATTCAACAACCTTAAGGGATTTGTAACCACCCCTAGACTTGTTATTACTCCAAATACCGAGCTCAAGCATAATCTTAGAAATCTTCTTGCAACGATAAACACCGTATGAATCTTGAAAGCAAATAGCGTTAACTTTATATTCGCCCCAGCGCTGAGTATTTGCATCATTCAAAATCTTCTTTTCAACAAGCTTGTTATACTGATTAACACTAATTCTCTGAAGATTCAAATCATCATACTTACCCAAGAAAAGCATAATTTCAGGTTCTTCAGCAACATAAATTGTCTTATCACGACCTACATGTTCTCTATTAGTAACAGTATAATTTGCATCCTGTGGATTCAAACCAACCTGTCTATTCTTAAGAAGACCAACTCTCTCTAATTCTTTACGCTCGTATTTAGAAACCTTAATCATAAATTAATCAATCCTTTTTATTTTTAAATTTGGAAGGAGCGTTTCTATTCTTCCTTCCACCTACGCAGACATTATTTTTTTAAAAAATTGTCGTTTTTGCCTTATTTTATATATCAAAATCAGCATCGAGGTTTTTCGGCTTATTTGCGGAATTTTTCAAATTTTGTTTTCTTTCTCTATCTTTCATCTTACGATAGAGGTCCTAACAAGTGGCACAACGCTTGCGGATTCTCTGTGTTACACTATTATGTTCTATTTCTTTTCCACAAACTTCGCAAAAATAATGACTACTTATGCAATTCCTTACCAGTTTTGCACATTCGTCACAATATTTTTTAGGTGTTCCACCTTTTTTGCTTTTCTCAGGAAGTGGCAATAATTTCCGACATTTTTGACACCTAAAAGTTCCGAATTTCCTCATTTCAAGCCATTTTCCGCACAAATAGAGGTCATTCCGACCCAATAAAATTACCTTTTCATCTTTCTCCGCTTCCTTAAAGTCTTCTCTCTCCATAAAGATTGGTGTTACACCTAATCCATGATTTATATCTATGAACCCTAAATCAAATAACACATTTCTTTCTTTTGTAAGAGAAAAACTAGGCTTTAAATCAGCATCATTTCTTAACTTCTTATTGTACTTTTCAAGATAATGTATATTAGGTCTGCTTAAATAATTTTCCTAAATCTTTGTCCATACATATAAAGTAAATAAATATTTAACTCTCGCCATCGTAATAGGATGATTTTTTACACTTACATTCTTACGTCTTGACTTAATATCTTTTACTTCTTCATCACTTATATAATATGTATCAAGATTTAAAAACCAGTTTAATACAGCTTCAGGAATCTTTATCTCTTTTATCTTCCTGAGCTAAGACGATTCTTTTGGATTATCTGGGTCAACTTTCCAATTTTTCCAAGTTGTATCTACCAACTTGTTAACTCTATTAAAAGTTACATTGGGGTCATAAGTGGGGACATACTTCTTGCACTTTTCCTTAATAGTTTCTTTGACCCATGCTTTATTCCAAGAGGGCTAATTTCCAAGAACATATTCAGTCTTAAAATACTTTACCAATAAAGCAGCATCTCTCTACCACTTTTGAGAGAAACCATTCTAAAGTACCTCTTGAATATAACCCTCTTCATCATAAATGTCAATCATAAAAAGATTCCTCCTTTATACCTTTTTCCTCTTCTTCAATTTCCTCTTCATGGCTTACAAGTACCCTCTCAATAGAATACTTTTCATATAAAAACTCTAAAGAACCATTAGGATTCTTCTGAGGAAAATAATAAACAGAGGTCTTCTTTCTTATATTTTCATATATCTGTCTTCCAACTAAAGCCCAAAGAATATTTTTATTATAAGATTGCTTATCAATATAAAATAAATACACCAAATGATTTGCTAGTTGCTCCTCGTTAGAACAAATATTGGTTAACAAATCTTGTCTTAAAATGTTATATTCTAAATCTCTATCGAGTACTTTACTTGGATTTACTGTCTTACTTGCAAATGCTCCATCAAGAGCTTTTTCAGTTCTCTTAGCTGCCCACTCCTTAATCCTACTTGACACTAAATCATTAATCTGTTCATATATCTTTTTATTAATTATAAAACCATCAGACATTAAAGTATGATAATCAAAATTTTGAGAAGAACGAACTTTTTCTCTAATATGGAAATCAACATTTTCAATATACTTACAAATCTGATTCATTACACAATCAGAATCAACCACGGGGAGAAAATGTTTATAACATCTAATAAATTCTTTTTGAGCTTCACTTAATAAATTTTCATCTTTAGCCAATAATTCTTTTAAAGAACAAGCAAATCTAAGCTGACAATCTTGGTCATTTTTCTTAATAAATTCGTTGTATTCTTTGCTTAAAGTGTTATATTTATATCTGAAAAAATAAGGTTTTTTATCAGCTAAAAGAGAATTAAGAAATTCTTTTCTTTTAATTTCTTCTGGAGAATCTTCTGGATTTATATGCTGGTATTGTTTCCAAATTGTTGCTTCTGCTTTAACATTTTCACCAATCTTGGTTTTGTCTCGCTATTACCTTTAGTTTCCTTAAAGGGCTAGACTATATCTTCATCCTTGTAAACAAGGAGCATGGCACTTCCAAATAAGGAGTTTCACCCTAAATGTACTCCCTCACGGGATAGTCGTTTGAGTTTAAGAATTGTTTTTTATTTCTAAATATTTTTGATATTTTCTTTCTAATCTTATATTACTATCTTCATATATATAAGATAAGAAATTCATTCCATCTTTTTGAGTAGTAAAAATCATATTATAAGTACTTCCAGAGCATTCTTTTCTTAAATAGCATCCAATTTTGCTTTCTGGAAATACCTTAAAGATTTCTTCTTTTGTATGTTCAGCCATTATTTTTGAAGTAGTTAAACTGACTTCTAAAATCTTTTTCTTCCCAAACAATCCAAAAGTTCCATCACCATCAAACAAACCTCTCCAAAAATGTCTCTTTAATTCACTTGGGATAAGAGAATAATCAACATCAAGAGTTAAACTTTTATTTGGTGTTACTCCATATTTTATTAATTGCTTAGTTAATGGCTTACTGCATAATAACAAACTACTCATTTCAGATTCACATTCGCCGCCTTGGGGTAAATGTGTAACTGTTTTGAAAGTCTTTACTTCTGCATCAGTTCCAAAAGCTTCTTTAAATTGTACTAATAAATCTTTATCAATGGAATTAACTACTACTTTTATATAATAAGCTTTCTTTTCTTCAGTATATGTTACACAGCCATCAGAAGCTAAAAATCCTAAAATATAAGCTTTTTCTTCAGTGTCAATAACATTAAAGAAATCTAAATTCTTTATCAAGCGACTTTCTTTTAAACAACCGCAAGATTTTGTCATTCTTCTTTTACCATTAATCGGGAGATTATCTGAATTAACGATACAATCATTCCCACATTCACAATGACAAAGCCACTTCTTATTTCCTAAATACTTTTGTACTTTTAATTTCCCAAAAGTCATTCCAGTTCTATCAATAAAATTCCATCCGCCCATTGATTTTCCTCCTTTCTTTTGTAATTAAACAATTCTTCTTACCACAGGATTACCATATTAAACAACTTAGGCTTCCCCTGTTAGCCATTCTCTTAATTATCATTTCCTATAATTCCAAAAGTGAGAATGACACCCTATATTTATAGGTTCACCATGTAAATTTTTCTATTTGTTACCAAATAGCCAGACTATTTAATTAATCTGTCTCGACTGAGCCGCACAACACGACCTAACTCTATCTTGAAGCAACTTTTCTTCCTTACTTCCTTTTTCAAACAAAGGAATCATACCAACAAAGGTAGAACAAATATTAGTAATCTGACCAATTCTTGTACCAAAACTGAATGTATCAGTATTATACAAATCTAAATCAGTCATTTCTCTTGCTGGTTTTTTATGAGGTTTTTTAGCATTGTAAGTTACTACTCTTTGGTCAGGGTAAACACCATTAATAAAATTTGGATTATCACAAGTAAATATAATATCGTAGTCGTAGTCACTTCCTGCCCAGTGCATCGTATGCGCATCATGACAATTAACGATTACTCCACTATAACTATATTTATACCACTTTTGCATCTCTTCAGTGTTCTTCAATTCAACAGGATAGTGTTCGCTAAAATGCGTAAGAGGGCTACGCATCGTATCAACTTTAGTAACATTTCTGTTATTCCAAAATTGTGAATACATTTCTCCTGCATTTAACAAACCAGTTACCTTTTGACCAGTGGCAGCTTGCATAAAAGCATAACCATCAACTACTATGCACTGAAAATTACCATGAACCATAATTTTACCAAGACAAGCAAGTTCAATCTTTCTAATAATGAAATCTCTTACTTTTTCTTTCGAATACTTGTCATAAAGCAAAGAATTATTCAAAACAAGTGATTTTAACCAATAATTATCACTTGACTTCATGTAATTTTCAATATTATCTTGAGTTAAATTCTCACCAAGAAGAAATAACAAAGTGTAATAAATATTATCGTAACTTACACCTTGAATGTAATCAACAGTTGGCTTACAAACATCTTTTACCATTTCTGGCGTAAGATTTAAAGTTTGCAAAAATTGATAATTTGCTGTATTTACTTCTTTATCCTGTTTAGGAGCATATTTGGTTACTCCCCAAATGATACCATTCTTTTGACAGTTTTCTTCAAAACTTTCTTGAGAATCCCAAGCACTCCAAAGTTTTGCCATACCTTCTGTAAGAATAACATCAATATTTCTTACATCTACATAATTACCATAAACATCTTTGATTAAATAATTTTCGTTGTTAAGTTCTTTGCACCATTCAACAAAATCAAATTCGTTTACTGCACCTTTCGTAAAAGCACAACGAATACAAAATTGACAAGGAGTATAATCTTCGCCAAGGTCTTTTCCCCATTGTTCAGCCATTTGAGGACTAATTAGACCAGACCCATCGACCATATTAAATTCAACATCAATGGTTCTTTCTTCAACAATATCATCTTGGTCTACTGGCTGTTCTATTACAAAATCAACATCAACAGGTCTTACTTCTGAATAATCAGGAATTATACAAAATCTTGGTTTAGTAACTTCTTTAGTCGCACTTGAGTACAAACCAAAATATGCATTATATTTACTTGGAGCAATTTTGTAATCATCCATATTTCGTCCATTATCAAGTCTTCTCTTTAACTCAGGTAAAATGGTTTCTTCGCAAAAAACCACGGTACTTACTCTTGCTTGAGAAGCTGAACAAGACAAACGCTTATAATGATATGTTACTTTTTCATAACCAACAATTATATCTTCATTTAAGCCATCTTTATTTTTAACAGTTTTAACAATAGGCTCTCCACAATCAATAGTAAAAGAAAAACCATTTTCATAGATGTCTCGATAAGATTTGACATTTTCCATGCTTACAGTAATATACTGTGGTATAAACATCATGTTATAGATTTTTCTTTGTAACTCTTTAATTCTATCCCTATTATTCTTACTGTTTTTTCCTTTTTTTAATCTATCTCTTTCAGAGTACCATTCTTCAAGCTGTACTCTATCAATCTTCTAACCAGTTATATCACGAATACTCTTTAGCATTTGACTATCTGCTAAAGAAACAATTAGATTGCTCTTTAAACAATCTTGAAAACTAATGTCTAAATTATAGCCGTTTTCTTTAATTAATGCACTGTTAAGCTTAACGGTGTAAAATAAACGCACTTAGTTACCTTCCTTCGCTGGAATTTTAAATAATTTGACTAACCTCGGTAATCATATCCATAATATCAAAACCATCAAGGTCAATATCTTCAATATCTAATTTTGTTATAAATTCTAAAATTTCAAAAACTTGTGAAATATTATCTACAATATATAAATTTTCAAGATTCTCGGTTTCAACTTTAGGTCGATTAAATCTTGTTTCTTTACCATTCCTTACAAGAATCTTTAAATCTGCATCAGTTCTATTAAGAAAACTATAATTATCATCAATTTGAATCCGTCCTAACATATGAATGTTTTCTTTCTTCTCTCCATGACCTAATCCAAAATACCGCCATTTCGATTCGTTGCGTTTAAAAAACGGAATCTTATTTAAGTAATCAAGTTTTTTCTGTAGGGATTCTTTTGAGCCTTTTGTAAGTAATATCCAATTATATTGTTGCCAAATTCCTCTTTCATCATTTTCAGAATCTTCTAAAACTTTCATTAGTACTTCATTTGGTTTGACTGATGACCAAAACTCTTCTGATTCATAGATTTCACTAACTTGTTCTTTAGTTAAATTTCTATAAATACTTTTATACCCCCAGTCAACCAAATCATCTAAAGTCTTATTTAAACCATAACGCTAATTTAAAATATTTACAACTGCTACTGAACTATCTAACAAAACATCATCTACATCTAAAAAAATTGTCCTCTTATTAAGGTCTATATCTATATTTTTTACAATCTCCATCGGTTGCTTTAATGTATTCATCTATGCTTTTTGCATTGCTTTTTTGCTTAAGAATTATACATTGTTGTACCTCTCTTTCTATATTTTTTTATCGGATAAATTCACAATTCTCATTGGTATTAATCCGCTTTTCTTTTATGTCTGAATTGTAACACATGTTTCTATTTCTGTCAACTATTTCTGAAATTTTTTTAATAGCGTTTATAAAACCCTTGACTTATCTATGTTTTGTATGCTATACTTCACCAAAGGAAAGAGTTCAAAATTAAAAATGTCAATTCTACTCATACAGAATTTCGAACATCTTACGGAAATGTTAAAACTACTCATACATTTTTTGGCGATTATAAAATGCTTCAGAATATAGAAAATTTAAGGGAAAAATTACCGTCCTTTATGGGATGCTCTAATATAGACTCTATATATAACAAAGAAAGACAATATGCCCGCGCCTTTATCAAGGCTTGGCATTTAATGCACTTTTATCTTTGTTTTTCTATATTTGAAAGACTTTTAAGAAAATTTAAAGAAATACTTATCAAAAGACTTGACAAGAAAAAAGAATTGTGATATTCTTTTTTTTGAAATAAAATAAGAAAGTAGGAGTATATTTTTGAGTAAATATGATTCTTTGTTTGTAAAGATTCCTAATGGAATAATAGAACTTTCTAACAGAGTAAATTCATATACTTCTTTAACATATCTATTCTTAGCTATTAATAGAAATATGCTTGGAAAAGTAAATAGTAGTATCTTATTTTTAGAAGAATGTTATATAGATGATAGTATGGAAAATCAAAAAACCAAAGCTTCTAAAATTGATAAAATTCTATCATCTTTATATCTTCTTTCAAATACTATTGTTAATAGAAAAAAAGAAATTATCTCTGAATCAGTTATTGATATTCCTAAATATGGAGATTACTTCAATTGTTGTGAATTTGATGTAAATACTTGTGAAAAAGATATTAATTTACAAAAAGAAAAACTTTTAGCAAAATATCAAAGATTTCCTCAATATATGTTATCTATTGAGCTTTATGATGAAAATATTATTAATAACTTTACTACTTTAAGTATTAAAGATTATTTAGTTATTATGAGATATTGCTTAAAAGATAAAACAAAACAATCTAAACTTAAAGTAGATAGTTTACTTAATACTTATCTTTTAATTAAGATGCTTATTGATAGAAGACAAGCATTAAATAAAACGTTTCTTAATGGTTGGAAATATAAAGAAGCTATTACATTAAAATTTCTATTACAAAAAACTTCTTTATCTTCTACTACTTTAAGAAAATATTTAGAGGCTCTTATTGAGCTTAATTTAATTGAAAAGAATACGGTAAAAAAAGAGACTTTATATAAACTTAAAAATCAAAATGAATCAAATTAAAAAATACTTGAATAGAGGTAAAAATTAATTATGACTTGTATCGTTGGTTTTACTGATAAGAAAAACAATATTACTTGGATTGGTGCTGATAGTCTTGGTAGTAATGGCTATACTCAAGATGTTGAATCTAATCCTAAAGTATTCAGAAATACTACTTTAAAAAATGTTGTTATGGGTAGTACTTCTACCTTTAGACATATTGATTTGCTTAAATATAGCAAAACGTTATTTCCTGAAATTGACAAGTATAAAATTCCTTCTGGTGAAACTAAAGTGAACCATGAATATATGGTTACTACTTTTATCCCTAATATCATTACACTCTTTGAAAATGGTGTTAAAGATAGTGGAGATAAAGGAGGAAATTTCTTAGTTGGCATTGATGGAAAACTTTATGAAATCCAAAATGACTATTCTGTTCTTGAACCTTTAGCTGGTTATTCTGCTGTCGGTTGTGGTGAGGTAACTGCTAAAGGAAGTCTTTATGCTACTACTAAATACATGAAAGATTTTACTCCTGAACAACATATTCTTACTGCTCTTGAAGCTGCTGAAAAGAATTGTTGTGGTGTCCAAAGACCTTTTGTTATTCTTAATACCAAGAATGAAGATATTATTATCGTTGGACTTGAAGGTAAAAGAGAAGTTATTAAGAAAGATAATAATAACAATAATAATCTTTCTTCTAATACATCTTCCAACCTTTCTTCTGATAATAAGAAATCATCTAGGAGACATCGTTCCAGATGAGGATGTCCCACCAGTGGCACAGTAGTTCAAAAGTTCATTTTTGTTATTAAATTGTGGAGGAATTAATGGCTTATTTTAAAGTTTATATTATAAATGGTTCAGGTGGGTCTGGTAAAGATACTTTTTGTAATTTAGTCTGGACAGCTATGAATAATTTTGACCCTCATTGTCTTGTTCATAAATACTATACTTCTGCTCCTGCTAAAAAGTGGGCTTCTTTAATGGGCTGGGATGAAAAAACTAAACGACCTATGGATAGACGATTCCTTTGTGAATTAAAAGATATGCTTGACTATTGGGATAATGTAACTTATAAATATCTCAAAGAAAAAATTGAAAAGGTATATTATAATTTCACAACTTTTGATAGAAAAATTTTATTTTTACATGCGAGAGAAGATAAAGATATTGCATGGATTAAAGAATATTGTCGTGGAAAAGGAATTTATTGTAAAACTATTAAAGTTGATAGAAAAGTTTTAAATGAAAATAGCAAATATGGTAATCATGCTGATGATGGTGTAAGTAAATCAGGAATTGCTTATGATTATGTTATTGATAATAATGGAACAAAAGTTGATTTGACTAAAGAAGTTTATAATTTTATATATAAAGAGGAATTATTTCGATGAAAAATGAAAGTAAAGCTAAATACGAAGCTAATGGTAAACCTTATTTAGTTATGTCCAAAAAAGATTGTTTTGGTAAAGTGGTAAGTTTTTACTATGGATTACATAATAAACAACAATTAGAAAATATTCCTACTGAAAAATTAAAAAATGGTGATATTGCTGTTGTTAAAAATGAAAATGATGGTCAATTTTATAAATATACTTGGATTGATGATATTGACCTTCCGTATTATGGTTGGAGTTACGGAGAAAAACTTAGTTGGAATGAAAAAGAAAAAATGAAACAAGAAAGTGAGACTGAAAATATGACTGAAGAAAAACTTATTCCTTTTCATGAAATGACTTGTGAACAAATGAAAAAGCAGTATCCTAATCTTAACATGTTATATGAATATTGTTGGGTAAAAGAATTACATTTGATTTTGGATTACTGTGATATCAAATTTACTTCTAAAAGCGAAACTAATCGTGAAGCAACAATTGTTATTAATTTTAAAAGCAATCTTATGAATTGTAATAAAAGTGTAACTATTTCGGCTAATATTTGGGGAAACTATGATAGAGAAGTAGGTAAGAAGGTTTATTATACTGACATCTTTGTGGAAGAAATTCATGGTAACTGTACTTTAGCCATGCTTAGATTAATTGATGCTACTTGTGATACGCTTGAAAAAATGTTGAAAAATCTTAACTTGGATAATACCTATGGTGGAGATTATGCCAGAATTTATCATATCTTTGATAGTTTTAAGTTGTATCAGAATAGTGAACATAGTGATGATAATAGTTGTAACTGTGATGAAGAAGGTATGTAACAATGAACATTATTAAGAAGCGCTATGCTATTAAGCAATGTCAAAAACTTGATAAATTAATTTCTATTCAGGAAGATATTTGTAAAACTTTGGAAATTGGATATAATCTTTGTGTTGATTTTGATTGTATCATTCATCAGGCAAAAGTTTATCTTAAAAATGATAAACATATTCAAGATGCTGGTTATTTGAATGAAAAATATACAGGTGATAAACTGGAAGCTGTTCGTGAAATTCGAATTGGATGGGATTGTTATAAAAAAGACCATGAAAATGATGTAATTGTTTTTGACGGCAAGAAAATTCTTGGTGTCGAAAATGATAGTCATATAACTTGGGATGATATTGATGAAAATTTTCAATTTTTCTGGAAAGATTACGAAGATTATAAGATTAAAGCTAACAAAATTATCGCTTCTTTTGAAAATAGAGAATATGATTTTGCCAATTTACATTGTGTTGAAGATTTAATGTTAGAGTATGATTTTCGTTTTAATTGTAAATGTCTTTCTACAAGAATTACCGAACATTTGTGTATGATTCGTAGTTTCAAGTTTGCTCAGGATATTATTAGTGAAGGTCATTGGATTAAAAATCAGTGGTGTAAGGGTAACTGGATTTTGAGCGAAAAAGAAAAGAATAATCTTGGTATGAATGATATTTCTAATAAAATTGATGGTAATATTAGCAATATTAAAAATGCTGATAATGCAAAAAATATTGGAAATAATAATGATACTAAGAATGTAAATGTCAAATGCTATAGAGATAATGGTGATGGTACTATGGATTGGGTTAATTGTCCTGTTGTTATTACTGATGGAAACAATGATGTATATAGGATGCCTGAAGAATAATTTGGGCTAATTTATAAATAATTTGTTTATGTTTGTTTTACTAATTTTAATTTGGATAATTAACATGGATAATTTGATAGGTAATATAAAGAATTGAATTTGGAAAGAAATTATAGATAAATTGTTTATAATTGTAAATTGTCGTTGAATGAGGTTAAATTGTGAATAGAAAGATTGATAATTATCTTAAGGTTAAAATGGGACCTAAGATTGGTGAAAAACCTTTTAGTTTAGTGTTATATCTTGCATACAAGGATGAAAAGATTACTGATGACGAAGTTTTGCTGTTTATTAGTAATAGTTGGAAGAGAATGCATGGATTTCCTTCTATGAGATATGCTAAGATGGATTATAAGAATAAAGGTGCTCATTATAAGAAATTTGTTTGGAGTCAGAAAGTTTCTAAAATTATTAACGAGAAACTGTTGAAGGTTAGACAGAAATATGAGAATATGAATAGAATTGGTGTCCCTTTGGATGGAAATATCGGTAGTAAGACTTGGGATTGGGAATTCTGGCGTGAATTATTAAATGTTATTAGTGACGGTCATGTATGAGTGAGTTTTATTGTTAGTGTAATTATTGGTGTAATTAAATGATTATATAATTTAAGGATAGAGGCTGTGATGGCTTCTATCCTTTTTTTGTCGGGGATGAGGAATTTACATTTTAATGATTAAAAATTTTTTTTATTTTTTTTAAAAAATTTTTAAAAAGTACTTGACAAGATTTAAAAAGTATGTTATAATGTAAATTGAGAAAAGATATAAAGATGATTTATCCTTGTATCTTTATTGTTAATTTGAAAGGAAGTGTTTTTATGGGTAGAAAAATAATTGATTTAACAGGTAAAGATTTTGGAATGTTTCATGTAGTAAAATAGAGTGATGAAAAATATATTACAGAAAGTGGACATTCATTAGTTTAGTGGGATTGTGTTGATAAAGATGGAAATGAATATAAATTATTAGCTCAATATTTAAAAACTTGCCCTATTGAATATAATCCATATAATAAAAAGGGGTATACAGAATCTAAATATCAAAATAATAAAAATACTTGGGTACAGCAAAAAGTTAATTCTTGGAAAGAAAATAATAATGATGGAATTAATCATCAAAGGAAAAAATATGATTTAATTGGACAAGTCTTTGGAGATTGGGAAGTTCTTGAAGAGGGTGAACCATATCAAAATAAATGTAATAAATATACAAGACGTACTTGGAGATGTGTTTGTCATCATATTTTAAATGATGGAACTGAATGTGGTAATATTGAAGATGTTATTGAAGCTAATCTTGTAAGAGGTAAAAGTTCTTGCTGCATAAAATGCTCTAGTAAATCTAATACTATTAATATTGGTTCTATATATCGGAAATACAAAGTTTTAGAAAAATTAACTTTAGACCCTGAAGTTCTTGCCAGAGATTGTGATTATCTTTGTGAATGTCAATGTAAATTAAAAAGTAAAAGAGTAGTAAAAGGGAATAATTTATTAAATGTTAATGCTCCACGAAGATGTGGAAGTATGGGTTGCAATGAAGAACTATGTATTGTAGATAATAATAGACAAGTAATTAAACATATTTGTAAAATATGTGGCCAAATGTTGCCGATTGAATGTTTTAGAAAAAATGTTGTTTCTACTCATTTATGGTGTTGTTTAGAATGTGACCCCTATAAGCCAAAGCGAGAAAAATCAATTGAACAAGAATGTTTAGAATATAGATATAATTATTACAAAAAAAGAGCAGAAGATAAAAATTTTAATTTCGAATTTACTATTGAAGAATTTAATTAGTTAACTTCTCAACCTTGTTTTTATTGTGGAGAGTATTCTATTCCCAATTATAAATATAAAGACCTTAATTATTGTGGAATAGACCGAATATTATCAGACAGAGGATATACAAAAAATAATTGTGTACCATGTTGCAGTGCTTGTAATGTAATGAAAATGGATTTAGAACCATTTGAGTTCTTGAGAAAAACTACTAATATTGCATAGAAAATAGAACAAATTACGAATGAATTAAATAATAATTTTAATTTAACAGAAGAATAGGAAAATATTCGTTTAGAAGAAAAGCAAGCAGAAAAAGCAAAAAAGAAAATTGAAAAGTTAAAAGAAACAAGAGCTAAACGAGCAGAAAAATTACGAAAACAAGCTTTAGAAAAAGCTATAGATAAAGTCAGAAAGTAAATGCTTTCTGACTTTTTTATTTTTTTTTAAATTTTTTTTATTTTTTATTTTTTGAATTTTTTAAGTTGAAAATTTTTTGCCTACCTAAAAGTCATAGACATAATATAAATAAAAATAAAAAAGTGTAAGTAAGAAATGTAAATTCGACCTTACACAAATAAAAAAATGAAAGAGGTAACAAAAATGAAAAAGCTCAATAAGGAATATCGTTTCGTTCTCACCATCGTCATCATCGCCATCGTCGGTCTCATCTGTGTTAACTTCTGCAACCATCTGGTTGAAAAAACCATTAACGAGACTATTGAAAACGCAGTTCTCGTTGAATCAAACGAAAACGGTTATGTATTAAATTTCTATGGTCAAGAATACAATTATTCTTTTGACTAAAGAAAGAAATCTCAAAAATTGCTCAAAATCATTCCTAAGCATTGTAAAAGCCCAATATCCAACTCACTAAAGAGAAAAGATACTGGGCTTCATAGAGTGCTTAGTAGAACAAATCGCACTCAGAAAGGAGGAAATTACCATGTAGAAAATAATTTCCGTAAATTATGCTCTTAATGTTGTAACGGTTGCCATACTGAAGAATTATAACTTCTGAGCATAATAAGCATTGTTAGAACAGAGGAAGATAGAAATATCCTCCTCTGTTCTATAGAGTGCTTAGTAATCCAAATTGCACTCGGAAAGGAGGTAAAGGTATGTAGAAGATTACCTTTATTGACTACATTCTCGGTGTAGTCAGCATGGTTATTCTTAAGAACCACAACTTCTAAGAATAATTAAGCATTGTTAGAGTGAAGGAAGGTAGAAATATCTTCCTTCACTTTATAGAGTGCTTAGTTGCAAGTTAACACTCCATCTTATCTGACCAATAAGATAATGAATAACAAGTTAGTTCCCAGCTAACGAGTTAAAAGAAAGGAAGAATTCATGTAGGATAATCTTAGTAACAAAGCAAAGATTGGCTATATCCTAAAACAGTATATCACTTCTGAGTACGAGTTTAATTGGTATATGCAACACATGAGTGTTGAATAGCTGATTGAATTCTTCCAGATAGATATATCTAAGTTAAAATAGATATATCTAAGTTAAACTTAGACTGAAGCTAATCGGTTCGTTAATAAGAGGAGTGGATTGGTCAATCACTTCTCTTATTACAATGATAAGTATAACATATAAAGTTATACTTGTCAAGTGTTTTAAAGAAAGGAAATGAAGAAAATGAAATTAACCATCCGTGATATCGGCTATATGTTAGTCGGTATTGCAAAGCCTTGGAAAGATACTGGAGCATTTGCTCAGTCTCATTGGAGCAATGGATTGGAATATTGGCTCCATGTATACGTCTCTCCTGATAGGTTGCTACACGAAAACAACACAACTTACTATACAAAGTTGTATTGTCAATACACTTTATCTAAACTTGATATGGTAGGTATGCCAATCAAAGAAAAAAAGATACAAATCACTTCCAAAGAAGAATTTGAATCCTTCATTATGGAAGTGCGTTCTATCAAAGAATTATATTTTAACTAAAGAAAGGAATAAAAGAAAATGGTCTACAAAGTCAAGTACATTACTTCTATCGTTAGTGGTTGTGATACGGTATTTGTATCTACCAGTAACGAAGCAGAAGCAAGAGAGATTGGTGATAAGCTTCTCAATAAGAATAAACTTCATCCCAGCTATCTGAATGACGGATACATCGTTTGTATTCCTGTCTGAGCATTGTTAAAGCCCATCATCATAATTGATGGTGGGCTTAATAGAGTGCTTAGTGCAATAAGCTCTCATGCGAAAACATGTTTCCTACAAAGCACGGTATTACATCGCATTACGTAAGAAAGGAGTTTTTCCATGTAGAAAGTAATTTCTATAAACTATACTTTGAATGTTATAGTCGTAGTTGTCGTTAAGAATTATAACTTCTAAGTATATCGAGGGGATGGTGTAGGCAATCCTCTCACCATCATAATAACACATAAAAAGATGTTTGTCAAGGAAAAGACGATAAAAACCAGAAAGGAAATAAAGCTATGTATATTACCATGAATTTCATCGTCATCATCTCCGTTATTTTTTCCATCATTATGATTGCATATGGTGTTATCATCAACATCGAGGCAATTGCTCGCAACAAAAGCATGAATCCTCGTGCCATGTTCATTATCATGGCTATCCTTGCCATTAGCATCATTACTCTTATCTGTAACATTGATTACAATAAGAGCACACCAGCAGAGGTCTACACCGAAGAAGACCTTACTGGTGCATATAACACTGGTTACGACAAAGGCGTTGAGGAAGCCTACACAACAACTGAGGATTGGTTCTCTAACCTTCAGTTTGTTACTGTTGGTGAAGACAACTCCACCATTCATCTTATTGATGGCAATGGTGAGGAGTGGGTTCTGGTAAGTGACGATTATCAGAACTAACTTCTCGACCTGAGCAAGTCGTTAAACTACTCAAACATAACAGAAGGAAAGATATCCCCACATCTCTCCTTCTGTAGTGAATAAGGACCTACATCCTTATTTGCTTTTATCTTTCTTCAGGAGGTAATAAATAATGAAGAAAATAGTATTTGTTAGTTATATCTTCAATATTGTTGTAAGCATCATTCTCAAGAATTACAACTTCTAAGAAGAAATAAAAACCCATTAATAAAAGAGGTGTGTAGGCATCTCTCTTATTACATTTATATTGTACTACAAAGAAAGGAGGTTGTCAAGTACTTTATGAAAATTAAATATTATTACGATGGACCTGTAACCAGATGGTATGACTATTATTGTCATTACTCTGGTTACACAATGGCTTCTTCTGAGAAACAGGCATTAAACAATCTCAGAGGAAGAATCAAACGTGAGAAAGGTCTCACAATGGATTCTAAGTTAGAGCTTAGTCCCAAATATCTCAAGCAAGTATAAATATCAACTCAATTTGACAAAAGAAAGGAATTAAAGTCATGTCTAAGAAAATGAAAAATTCTGTTCGCTCCCTCACCAACAATCCGACTTATGTTGAAAATAGTACTCTCAACAGAGCAATTGACTCTTATGGTCAGCTCAATTATCTGATTGATTCTGGACTTAAGGAAATCATCAAATGGTGTGCTAAGTCCACAAGAGACGATACGAAAGAGAGATATGTCTTCTCTCTTAAGAATTTAGAATATATCCTTGAGCATCTCAGTACCGAAGTACTCGTGACTATTAATGTCACTCCACTTGAGGATGAATTTGGAAAGCCTTGGTGTTGGATGTTGACCAAGATTAAGAAAAAGCGTGTTTGCTTTTAACCAAATAGCTTAAGGCAAATTCAAAACTAAATTTAATACAGACTTGAAAGGAGTCAAAGTAAAATGAAAAAGATTAATGTTATGGGTCGTAACTACACTCTCGACCAGACTTTAGCTGAGATGAACAGCTCTTGGGGAGTTAAGCATCTCTGCAAAGTTAAGAACAACTTCTGTGAAAACATCTGCAAGGGTAAATCCTGTAAGATGTGCGACAAGTGTGAGATTGAGCAATGTTTTAATCTTTCACTTAAGGAAATCAAAGAAGGAAAGCGTAAGGAGTTGATTCCTTGTGCTGAGTACTTCAATGATAGAGCCAGTTATGGTGCTCGTCGTTATTATAACAGCAAAGGCATCAAGACGGAGGTGTGGCATGTTTAAGATTGTTAATCGTTATGGAAAGTCTGTGACTGTATTGGTCAAGATGAAAGAGGAATCTGTATTTAAAGATGACCTCTTTCCCAGCATCGTTTGTTCTTTTCTTAACAAGAAAGAAATTAAACCTGACTGGCTTGTAAATAGTTTCGACTTCAATCTTTGCAAGCCATACAAAGTTGAGCGTGTTTAAACATTGTTAGAGGGATGGAAAATAACTTCCATCCCTCAATAGAGTGTTTAAGCGCCACTTAATCACTCACACATTAATTTAGCCTACAATGAATTAATGTCTTATTAAATTAGAAAGGAGTTTTGCTATGTAGAAAATCTTAGCAGTTGACTATTATTGGTCCACAGTAGTAGTCTTTATCATTTACAATCGTAATTAATCTGTATTAATTGCGTCACAAGTAGAGAGTGTAGGCTTTCTACTTGTGTTTATCTTAGCACACTTGATAATATCTGTCAAGTGGTAACTACAAACATTTTTTAACTTGAAAGGAATTTAGAATTATGTCTACTATCAATGGAAAGTCTGTTGCTAACATGATTACCAACAAAAAGGTTTATGGTCCCATCTATGTTGATGAGGCTTTAACTTGGAGAGAAATTATTCGCACTCAGCCTGAAAAGGTTGAAGTTTTAAGAGAGTGGTTTAATGAAATCGGTAGTTGGCCTCGCACTAATTCCACCCCAGTATTTGATATTACTGACCAGAAGGTTTATCCTTCTTATTCTCTTACTCAAACTTACACCCATCGTGATGGTAGTAATTGGGTAGGAGCTTCTGGTCCTTCTACTTATCTTCATGTTAAAGAAGCAATCCAGCAGAAAAAAGCTATTGATTGGAATCCTTATCGTGCCAACGCCTATGCAAAGTTAGCAGAAGAAATCAATGGACATGTGTTTATCGCAGTTTCCGATGTCTCTGAGGTTATCTTAAACGCAGCTTTGGAAAAATATAGAGAAAACAAAGAATCTGAAAAAATGCACAAGCTTTTTGTTGTCTTAAAAGCAAAAGAAGATACAGAAAAAGAAGAAAAAATTGATTCTCTTCTCACAGCCATTGACAATCTCAAGGCTGAAGTTGAGGCTCTTAAGAAGTAAAAGAAAAGAGACTGATAGCTGTCCAAACTACCAGTCTCACTTAAGACACCAGACTTCTGTAAAGTCTGTTTACATAATTACTCACAGAAAGGAGAAATTAATATGTAGAAAATTTTACATGTTGATATGAATAGACAGATTTCTGTTATTCGTATCGTTTATCATCGTAACTAACCCAACCAGTTACGTGTGAATAAACACAATTCACACTCAGCAAGTAAAAGTTACAGGCTACCTTGCTTGATGAGTGTAATATAACACAAACAACAACACTTGTCAAGTAGTTTATAAAATTTCTTTTAAATGCTTGACATTATTAAGGAAGGAAAGTATAATATGAAATACAATGTTCTGTTCATTCGTTATGGCTTCGTTGAAGTTGAAGCTAATTCTGAATCTGAGGCTCTTGCTAAGGTCAAGGGTTATGGTGAAGAAGATATTACTTGGTCTGATAACTTTGAAGCTGATGTTGCTCAGGAAGAGGAGGATTCTTAACCATGACTAACCAAACTTACAATTATGTCCTCGTTGCCCATGATGGAGTCAATTTCTACCCTGTTTATTCTTCCAACCACAGAACAGTTGTGGAGAATATTATGTGGGCTGTGTGTATTCAGAAAGATGGGTTTAACAAAATCAACAAAGAGAAACTGAAAGAATTTCTTATGCTTAACAGGATTAAACTTGTTGACCAGTTGGAAGATGAAGGTATTCCTTCATCTCCTGATTGGAGAATTAATCCTTCCCACCTTTTAAAAGAACTTGATAAGAATTGGGATTGCTGGAATATGTTCCTACTTACTGTCCCTTCTCTTAATTTCTAAAGGTTGATAGAGTGCAGGATTGAAATATATCCTGCACTTCAATGAGCCTTTAAGCTCAATAAATTTACGTCACGTTCAAGACGTTAAAACGGAAAGGAGCCTACTATGGCTAACATCACTAACAACAAGAAGTCCCTCAACCGTGTCCAGCTCATGAAGGAAAACAATACCAATCTTGAGTATCTGTACATCGACAATATTCGAGTGGGTTGCATGGGTTCTGTCAATGACCGCGACCGTGAAGCTGGTCTTGCTGTTATTCAGCGTATTGTTGATAACAGCGATAAGACTGGAATGGCTCTCGTCATGGAGGTTATGGCTCAGGTTCAGTTTGAATCCTCTATGAACGAGAAGAAAATCAACCCTGATGAAGTCCTCGAAGTCAAGGTTGATGGCATCACTTATCCTTGCGTCCTCAATTATGAAAAGAAAGCTTTGTTTGACGAGGCTGGCGAGGAAATTTGCAACACTCGTGATATTGATTGTGAACTCGATGAGCGGGCTCTTAAGGCTCTCCTTGAAGCTCGTGCAGTCAATGCTCTTCGTAAGGATTTGGCAAACAAGTATGGTGACTTCGAAGACGAAGATGAGGATTGTGCAGAAGATTATGAGTATTCAATCATCTGCCTATAAATTTTCATCAGATTAACAACAAAATAGGAGAGGGTTGAAATATACCCTCTCCACCTTAAAGAAAGGAAAAGAGAAAATGAATAATAAGAATAATAGCAGTTATATTTCTATTTACAGTGACATTGATACCATTCTTATCGCAGCTACTATTATTATGGCTATTTTGAAGTACAAGGCAGGATATGATATTCCTACAATTATTGTTTTTACACCTTTAATTGTTATAGCAATTATATTTGGTATTCGCCTTGTTACCGCTATCCTTGCATTGGTAGTTATTACTGTTATGGATATCCATGAAGAAAGTAAAAGATATCATGATATTCACTCTCGCTATGAAAACGCTCATAGAATTTATTGGAATCCAGAAACAAAACAAATGGAAGGAGTTGAACCCATGCCTGAGTACGATAAATGGAAAAATGAAGAATAACTCAATCAATACAACCAGCCAAATTTAAAAATGAAAGGAAACAAAGTAAAATGAAAACCACCTACATCGACAACATTCCCAGCGAAATCATCAAGAAGAATAAGGCAACTCTTAAGAAGTTTCTATCCACTGGTGATAACCTTAATCCAAATCCCGATAGCTGTCCTGATATCATTGTCTATTGGCAACAGAACGCAAATGGCAAAGCTTTCCATCTACTAGAAGGCAAGTACGAAATTATACCTATCAATGCTATGGGTCAAATCAAAACCGTTAGCGAATATCGCAAAGCAACCACTGGTCACTACAACGCAAGTAATGTAGAATCTAATAGCATTGTTGTTTGCTCAGGCAAAGATGCAAAAGTTGCCTATGCTAGATATTACCCTGAATTTGAAATGCTTGTGTTTGGTGTCATGACTATTAACATCAGAAAGATTCCTGAAGAAAAAAGAAGATACTACTTTACTGAGCGTTATTTCCTCTTCAAGAATTGTCCTGCACCTTTTGATGTCAAGGGCAACATTGCATTTGAATCTAAAGGCGGTAAGTTCTACAGTTTAGGACTGGTTGACTTTATGCAGCATAATTTGCATAAAGCAATTGTCCATTTTCGTTTCTCTTATGCAATTGAGAAATTCACAAGACGCGAATGCTCTCCCAGAGTAAGATGGACAAGATGGACTCCTTATACTTTCTTAGATTACTACAAAACAATGTATCCTCGTAATGTTTCCAAAGCTTCTGTGGATATCTCTGAGATTATTAATGGTTTGCCTACCATCAATCTTAACGAGCTTCGTAAAGAGTTTCCAAAAAAAGCAGTCGATGTCAAAAACAGTTGGAATGATGAATACCATACTGAATATCAGGATACAATTTGGACTTTCAATATCTTGAGTGATAATTACTGTGTTATTCGTCAGTTTGGAGGATATTTCCAGTTTGCCGAACAGTCTCGCATTCTCATTGATAGCAAGGGGAAAGTAACAATCTTTGAGCCAGCTCCTCTACTTGATGGAGATACAATATTTAGAGTCTCAAGCTCTGTAAACGTTGGTATTCCAAGTGACAGAGTTTGTTTTTTCAAGGGCTTTGAGGACATGTTTAAATTTAAGAGATTGTTTTATATCTCTTCCATTATCAATGATAATGAAGTGATGACCAAAACAAAATCGGCAATCTCTAAAATTATCTACACTCTCAGATATCCTTTTATTGAGCAGTTTTACAAGGCTGGATACAAATATATTGCTAATTATCTTATGAGTGCCACTGCAAAATCTGATTTAAAGGCTCTCTTCTGGGGTAGAAAATATTCTGAGTCTGCAAATATCTACGAACTTAGTGGTATGAATAAGTATCAGCTTAAGTTGGTTGATGACATGTTCAATAAAAGACAAAATCCTAAACGTACAACCAGTTTAACTTATAGCCCAAGTGTTACTCCTTGGCAAGTAATTGACACTGTATGCTTTGTCTCTGGTGTTGAGAATCTATCTTCTCTTATTGATAAGGATTCTGACTTCTATTTCAGCATGGCAAAAAGAATAAACCGTGTCCATTCTGATTATCATGATTTCCTGTATTTTATTGGCACAGATAATAGTGTATATTATTATTATAGAGATAGAAGCAGGGCAAGCAAAATCCTCTGGCGTTATATAAACAAAGCCAAAAATATCATTCCAACAACTCCTGAGCAAACTGAAAGAGATAGAAAGAACCTTCTTAAACTTATGCGTCTTCAAGAAAGAACTGATAAGAAAGGTGCTAACGAAGATGTGTTCAGAATCTTTTCTGATGCTTTCAATCTGTTTATGCAAATTTCAAACACCAACAGACCAGACATTGACCTGTATGCTTGTAAGGATGTGAATGAGCTTCATCGTTATCACAATATGTTGATTGAAATCAACATTACAGATAAAGAAGCTAGAAACAAGGAAGAGCAAGAGAGACTGAACAAGTTAGCAACTAAACTTTATGACCAGCGCAAAGAAAAGTTTGAGTATGCTGATGATAACTTCTCTATCATTGTTCCTAAAGAGATGAACAAGATTACAAAGGAAGGTGTATATCTTCATCATTGTGTTGGTGGTTATGTCAGTCGTGTTGCAGAAGGTAGAACAAACATTCTATTTTTAAGAAAGAATGAAGAAATTGATATTCCTTTCTTCACTATTGAAGTCAGCAACAACAATGAAATCATTCAGATTCATGGTCTTTACAATCGTTGGTTAGGTAATGAATCTGAAGCAGTTAAATTTGTAATTAACTGGATTCATGAAAAGAATATTAGATGTCCTACCAACATTGTGCTCAACAAAGGTCAAGGTTATAGCGCAAGTAGCAGTAAACTTGATGCAAAAGATTACGATTTGGAGGGTAAAAAGTATGTCTAAACGTACACCTAATAATGCTATCACTGAATATCCTCAGTATGATGGCATGTATTATGACCGTTGTGAAGGTATTCAGCGTAAGACTCATGGCAATTATCGGTACAAGATTAACAAGCAGTACAAAGAAAAGCGAAAGCAATATTTGTACACAATAGAAAAAGAGCAGGAATAAAATCCTGCTCTCTTTTGATATATACAGTTCCTATAAACTGTTTATATAATTACCCCTTGTCTAAGGAGGAAAGGAGTTGAAAGCCATGTAGAGAATCTTCTACGTTGATTATTTCTACAATCTTGTGTAGATAATGGTCATCTACAACTGTAATTAATCACACCCACTGATTATTTTACGAAGATGTATGGATGGTAAGTAAGAAGTATAGGATTCTTCTTATCATCTATACATATATTAACACATAACATCAATCTTGTCAAGTACTTTTTTGTACGGAAAGGAAACAAAATGAAACTTGAAAGCACTGTTGAAGTTGACATCAGCTATCTTGACATCCTTATTAAATTAAAAGAGGATATTGATTCAGATACCTGTATGCTTAAAACAGACCGTGATAAGGCCAAAGAACTTACACATGAGCTCTTTAGCTTACTTTGGAAGTATTGTTACTAAATAATTTATTTTATTTGGTTTAAATACTTGACATTTGCGGATTTGGGATTTATAATAATCTCATCTTAAATCAAACAACACATTACATTAAAAACTTTTTTGTTTAGAGCTTAAGCTCGGAAAGGAAATTTTATGGGAATCGCTGCTTATGATACTAAGAAGGTCAACGCTGTTATGGAAGCTGTTGAGAACACTCCTCGTAAGAAGTACTACGAAGATATGGGCATCACTCTTGAGAATGTAACTTCTCTTGAGTCTGCTCTCAAGCTTAGTGGTTTGGACTATTCTGTTGAGAAGCGCCCTATTCAGTTCGTGAACAAGGTTGAACAGGAATGGAATGACCAGAAGATTCTGGTTGATACTCCTTTTATCATCCCTGACCAGTTCGCAACAATTCGTACTGACACTAATGCTCCTTTGGGCATTGTCGGTAAGAATTACAACATTCTTCAGAATCGTGAAGCTTTTGACTTCCTTGACTCTCTTGCTTTGGGAGGTGCTAAGTTTGAAACTGCTGGTAGCTATGGACCTAATGGAGCTAAGAGCTTCATCACCATGTCTACCGAACCTATGAAGATTCTGGATGATGAGTTCTTGCCTACCATGATGTTCCTTAATAGTCATGATGGTTCTAAGGCGATTCAGGCAATGTTCATCAGTATTCGTATCTTCTGTTCCAACTGCATTGCTCGTGCAACAAGAGGTGCTGAGAATCGTGTAAGTATTCGTCACAGCAATTCCATGCAGGCCAAGTTGGAGCAGGCTAAGACCATCCTGCTTCAGAACACCAATTATCTTGAACGTCTTAAGGTTGAGGCTGAAAAGTTGGCAGTTACTCCTTACTCCAAGGAAGCGTTCGAAGCTCTTGTTCGTGAACTCTTCCCTGTCAAAACTGAGGATTCTGAGATTCTCCAGATTCGTAATCTGGCTATGATTGAAAAACTTATGACGGCTTACAATCAGGATGACCTTCAGAACTTCAATAACACAGCTTGGAAGGCTTTGAACGCAATTTCTGACTTTGAAAGTCATCCCACTCAAATGCGTAAGTCTTCCAAGTCTACTACCACAGGAGCATTCACGGCTGTAGCAGTTAACACTATGCCTATTCTGAACTCTGTTTGGAATCGCATTGCAGCTTAACAACAAATAAAAAGGAGAATAAAAAATGAAAAAGATTAATCTGTTTGTCCTCATCATCGCAATCCTCATGACTTTTATGTATCTCAACAGCAGAGAAAGAGTTGCAGCTTTGGGTGATTCTGTAAAGGATTACCTCACACAAGTAGAGGAATTACAGGAACAGTTAGCTAAGGCTAATGCTACTATTCCTCCCAGCAACCTTCCTGAAGCAAAGTTTGAAGAAAATACTTATCCTGTTTATGCAGAACTTGTGGATTCTGATGAGGAACATGGGGAATATCGTTTCAGAGTTCTCAATGTAACCCAAGATGAAGGTTTTGATGGTATTTACACTCTTGAAACTAATATGGCTGTATATGAAGATGCTCCTTACATTCTCACTATGGATAATAACGGAACTAAGGAAACATCTGATGATTACATTGCTGTTGTGTGGATTGCGACTCCGTAATCCACACTCACATAATACCTACAAACAACACACTTAATTAAGAAAGGAATTTAACTATGAACACTATCGCTTACAAGCCCACTAACAATATCATTGACGAACACATGATTAAGAAAGCATGTCCCGGTAGTTGGAAAGCTATCATCGAGTTTGATTCTCTTGATGAAGTTCTAGCTCTCTATCATGCGCTTGGTGGTGCAATTGATGAGCACTTTGCTGATGCTCGTAATAAACATATCTGGGCATTAGGTTCTAGCACACAGGCAGAATCTATGTATTATGAAGGGCTGGCAGAACAGCAAAGAAAATGTGGTTACAAGCTCATGAGTATCAAGAACGCGCTTGAAAAAGCTTTTCATTGTTCTGAATATTACTTTGAAAGAGGTGCAAATAAATGATTACAATTATCCAGAATAAGGATAGAGCCACATTCAGAGTGATTAACGATGTTGCTTTTGATGAAGTAACCGTTATGATGCAGGATGCTGAAGCTGCGGATGAAATGATTTATCATCTGCTTGTAAATGTAATTAAAGGCGAGTAACAACAAACAACATTTGATTGAAGAAAGGAAATAAAAATTATGAAGAAGTTTATGGTTATTGATTGCTGTGAGCGTGAAATTGGTGAACCTGAGTTCTTCGACACTATGGAGAAAGCTCAGATTCATTTATTTGAGCTGTTTATCGAAGCTTGTCGGCATATTGATGTAGATAATTATAACTTTTGCAATATCTCTACGATGGACGAGCTGGAAGAAGCTATTGAATCTCTTGTAGATGATGATATTCTTGATGATGAAAACAACTTCAATGATACATCTGCATGGGCTGAAACTTACAATCACGATAATTGGGATGGTAAAATCATCGAAATTGACATCTAATTGTTTTCTCACATAACAATTCACAACAAACTAATTTATTATCCTGTGCTATCGGGTTTACGGGCAGAAAGGAAATATCATGAATAACACTTATTTCAACCTCAAGGTCAACTCCATCCCCGCTGGTCAGTTCTTCAAGATGGCTTACGTTTCCGATGTGACTCTCTCTGCGCTCGGTCGTAAAGCTGGCGTCTCTGTTCTTAAGCGTGTTATCGGTACTTATCGTATCGGTGTCAACTACAAGCACACTAAGAAGGCAATCGCAAAGGCTGCTGAGAAGAATATCCCCATTGATACTGCTTCTAAGCTCCCTTGGGGTCAGTGGAAGGATAACAGCAATCGTATCATCTGCCATACTAACAAGAAGGGTGAGTATAACGAGTACCTCCGTGTGTATGACACTCCCAACAAGCCCAAGGTCCAGCATTATCTCAACGGAAAGCCTATTTCTAAGGAAGACCTTCGTAAGACTGGTTTTGTTCCTGATAGTTATTTCACGTCTTCCAATGAGACTGGTTGTATGACTATCAAGGCAGACAACATTGAATGGCTTGGTAGACCCTCTGTCTAATTTTAACTGTTCAACACATCAACATGGGAGAGAGTGAAATATCTCTCTCCCTTAAATTAAAGAAAGGAGATTAAGTATGATTGTTCACGTTACCAATATTGAATGGGACACTGATGAAAACGATATCCCCAGTGAAAGCCTTCCATCTGAAGTTGACCTTGAGTATGATGACCTTTGCACCAGTTTCTTAAGAGATATGGAAGACTCTGTTTGTGAAAGGCTTGAAGAAATGTATGAATATTGTGTAAGAAATTTTGTCATTGACACTTAAAAAGAAAGGAGATATAACAATGATTACCTTGGTAGAAAATCTCAGTGGCGCTTTAGTCGATTTTGAAGCATCTATTCCCTTCATGGATGACTATATCAGAGAAATGGTTCATAGCATGGGTGATTACAAAACTGACCAAGAATTTTTTACTGCTTATGAAGAAGCTCATGCGCTGCTGAAAAAAGAACCTTGGGAGTTTTCTAAAGCTAATCCAACTTATTAAAAAAGGAGAATAAAATGGTTATTGGCAATTTTACTATTACCTTTGAAGGAATTTCTACAGACTTGGAAAAGGACAAAGAATATTATTTATTTATTGTTACTCGTTTCGATGATAAAAACAAAGCTCTTGATAATAAAGCGTTTTACTTTGCGTTTAAGCCTCACTTTAAACCTACAGACATAGATTTAATTACAGAGCTTTATAAACTTCCAAATGGCATAAGAATCGCTGGCGCTCATGTTACCTTTGATGTAGAGAAATAACTCTACTCAAATATAAACCTCAAACATAAACAACAACACATCTATTGAAAAGAAAGGAATTATGACTATGGCTATCTATGCTCCGTATCAGGATACTTATCTCAACGAGGAATTTGTTGGCTATGAAAGAGCTAAAAAGTTCATCAAAGAATGGGATATGTGGGAAAAATGCTTTCCCACCCATATCCTTCTTTGGCTTGTGAATGAGAAAATCAAGATGAAAGATATCTGTGGTATTAAGTATATCCCCGTATCTTCTGGAAATCAGGAATTCTACTCCCAAAACTATCCTCTTATCCCTGAAATTAGGAAAAATTTTATATTCACAAAAGAACATAATGGTTGGGAAAGAGACCATCGCGAAGATGCTTACCAGTATATTGTCCCTCTTGACTATCAAAGTGTCTATCTTAGTAAGATTTTCAAAGAGGCAATTCTTATGGCTTATCCTTATCTGAAGAAATACAAATTCAATGCTTATGTTCCTACTTACGGCTCTGGCTCATGTGACATCTATATTAAAATGCCATATAAGCATAATGGTAAAGAAGTTACTGTAAGCCTTTACTGCCCTCTTGAAGCATTACTGGAGAAAAATCCTGATATGATTTATCAGAGACATTTTGGTTACAACTCTAGCTATTACAAGAGTCAGCCTGAACTTAAAGAACAGATTATTGATGTCCTTAACAGCCAGAAGTATAAAGCTTTCTGCAAAAAGGTAAAGGAGGGTTAATCCCTCCCACCCTTTAATATATAATCACTACAAACATTTTGTCTAATTAAGAAAGGAAAATTGATTATGTCTAACACTGCTATTGCTAACTTCTACAAGTCTACCACTCATGATTATGAAAGCTTCTTCAAGAACTATGAAGTCTCTGTTAAAGAAAAGGAAATCAACACTCGTATCAAGCACCTCACTGACCAACTTGAAGAAGCAAGAATCGAAATGACTAAAGTTCAGAACAATCGTTATAATAGTGATTTTACTTCTCACGGAAAGCAAATCATTGTTCACTATAGCTCTAATCGTTCTAATTTTGAATTTTATTTCGATTTATTCACTGGTGCTCCCGTTAACCGTGATTGTCTTGCGCCTAATACCTTTATCATCAAAGAAATCAATTTGAAAGGTGGTGATTTTTGGGTTAATGTTGGTTATTGCTTCCCTCTTGGGGCTATCGTATCTCGTCATTATAGATATAGAATTGCCACCAATAATTCTTCTTGTAATTTTATCATGGATGGTGAACAGTTGATTCCCATCCTTGAACCTGATGCGAAGCCTGTCAGTGACGGCGATGCTCCTGTTTATGAAGCTGGAATGGGTGAGAGTGCAGTTTATTTCATCTCTCAGATTTGGGATATTCCTGTTGAAAATATTGGTGCTAAATATAATTTCAAAGAATTGAGGGATGCATTAAGAAGAAATAAGTCTACTGAAATCATTTTCCGCACGGCTCCCAAATCCATTCAGGATGCTCTTCTTTATCGTAAAATTGAAACTGCTGAACCTGTCTACAAGCTTGTTCATCTTACCAAAGCAGAGTATAAAGAAGCCAGTGATAGAAACATTCTTGATGATTGGATGACTTTGCAAAATATTATTGGTTCTGCTTTTAGAGATGATAGCAAAGGTTATTACTATGGCAATAATGATGGTATGACTATGGAGGATTTCTGTCATTATACTAATCAGGAATGGTTTGATATCATCGAAAAAGCTAAGTATTGGGATGAGGAATTTGAATTTAATCATGTTCAAACTGGTGGAATTGGTGGAAATGTCTTTTTCAATACTTTGTCTTGTTATCTTAGAAATAGCTCTTCTCATAGAAATTCAAAATTCTATCAGTTCTACACCTTTGGCAAATTCATGGATTACGCTTGTGAAGAAACTGTCAATCAGGGCTTTAAGACTTTGAACTCTTTCATGGTTGAACTTCGTGATTATCTTGACATGTGTATTTCTATGGATATCAAGCCTACTCTTTACAGTTCTTATCTGAAGCAGACTCATGATATCACTTCTCGCAACTATGAAGTCAAGCTTACTGAAGAACAAGCTGAGATGTTTGAAAAAGCTTATAAAGATTTCAAGTCTTTTGTCACGGACGATAAAACATACAGTATTATTCGTCCTAAGAATGCAGATGATGTCAAGCATGAAGGTTCTGCGTTGAATCATTGTGTTGCTAGTTACATTTCTAAAATCCTCAAGAAAAATTGTCTGATTGTTTTCCTTCGTAAGACAAAAGCTACCGACAAACCCTTGGTTACTATTGAAATTGAAAACAATGCAATTGTTCAGGCAAGAGGGGCTTCCAACCGTAGCATCACTGAGGATGAATACAAAGCGATTTGTGAATATGCCAAGGAAAACAAATTCAAAGTTCGTGTTACTCCTCGTGATTAATATCCAATAAGTCAAAAGATACCAACAAACAACATATTTAAGCTGACCTAACGGCTATACGGGGAGAAAGGTTACATTATGACTAATAATATCAAACTTTATGACAAAATGACCATTACTGTTACTTCCAATGAAAAGCAGGACATCGAGATGATGGAACTCATCGAAAAGCTTAAAAAATCTCAAGAAACTCGTGAATCTGTTGAAAAAGTGACTGTTCCTAAAATCGAAGCTATCGGTCAGGCTAAGTGGAACATTATTGCAAACCAGCTTCTTGAGCTTTGCAAAGTTGCTGAAGAATTTAATGTCAAAGGAACTATTGGTCAATTTATGAAAGCTTATTATGTAAGAGATGATGACGGTAATACCTGTGTGATTACCCTTGAATGGTATAATCCCACTAGAGAATATCTGATTAGATATGGCTATCGTGGGGAACTGTTTACAAACGCAACCTTGTCTCCTGAAGAGGAATATTGTCCTAAAGACCAGCTCGTAGATAAAGATGGATGGCTTGCAAAATGGGATGAGTATGACATCTACAATAAATTCCGTTCTGCTCTCATGAAAGAAATTCAGCGTCGTACAGATGTTGAAAATGCAAAGTCTAATGAAATCCTTGACCGTTACGCCGAGTTTGCAAAAGTAGGACAGTAAGCAAACAATTAAAATACCATAAACCCAAACACAACAAAGAAAGGAAATTACTATGAATAACAACAAGAATCTTAACGAAATGATTATCCACTCTGCAAAGAATAACAGCTATCCTTATGTATCAGTTGATACTCCCAATGGACAGTTTAGAATCTATTGCGAACCCGAAGAAGGCTATCATGGCGTAAACATCGTTTTCGTTCGTGATGGTCAGGATGTTGAACAGGATATCTGTATGGCAGAGATTGACACAGATGATAAGTCTGGCAATACTTTTTCTGTCAAGGTTTGGAGTGAACCTCGGTCTGAAGAGTATCAGGAAGATATTCGTTTTGGTCAGTATCGTGAGCCTCGTTGTCCTTATTGTGGCAATTGGGGTGTGGCAGGAGTTGATGATTTCAAGACTGAAACCAAATTCTTCTGCGAGGAATGCGAAAACGAATTTCTCATGGATAACGATACTGGCGAATATTCCACTCGCAATCGTGTTCCTCTTAAGCCTTATGAAGAAAAAGAAAAGGAACAGGAGTGACCCTGTTCCTATCTAAAACTCCAGCCCCGTAAGCTGTTCATATAAATGAAACCCTTGTCTTAAGGAAGAAAGGAGATGAAAGACCTTGTAGAAAATCAAGTAGATAAACTATCGCTTTAATGTTTACTATTTCGTGATTGTCCTGACTGGCTTCATGGAAGTTTAAACATTAAACATAAAATAAATACACATAGGGTCAAGAGGTTACGGGTCTCTTAACTCTATGTGTATTGTAACATACTAGCACAACTTTGTCAAGTATTTTAAGAAAGGAATTTTGCTATGTCTACTAAAATCAATAAGCACATCATTTGGAGCAACTACAATCTTAATCTTGAAGATTGGATTGAGGATATCAAAGAAAGACTCGATGAATGTGGAGTTGATTGCTCTGAATGGGACGAATACAAATTTTATGAAGAGATGGTTGAGGTAAACAATTTGTATCTTGATGATGAAAGATGCAATCTTAATATCTCTACCGAAGGTGATATCATTATCATTGCTAAACTTGGTCTTTGGAATGCATATCCCACAGCTTACAAGTATATCCCATCCAACTGTTGTAACATCTCTAACTGCTTATACTTTGAAACTGGTTGTGAATATGCTGAATGGTGGGTTGATTCTCATAATAACCTTCGTTCTAAACAGACTCATCACGACGGTACTTACCAGTTACTTTATCGTGAGTTTAAGCCTAATATTTCTGAAAAGCAGAAAGACAATTTCTTTAACAAGATTCTTCAGAGGACATTAACCTCTAAGGATATCACCAAGTATACCCGTGCTATTGGTAAGCAGATTTGTGAAGTCTACGGCTGGTAAACATTTATACACAACACATAAATAAACATTTGATTTAAGAAAGGAATTTTGCTATGTCTAAGAAGTATGATTACAACAAGTCCGATATCGCCAACATCGTTTTGGAATTCAAATCTTTGCTCGAAGAACATGAGTGCCTTGATGATGTTTGTATCTATTACAATAACAGACGCACTCGTTATATCCGTAATCTGTGGGATAAGGATGAGAAGAAATTTGTCCCTCTGAATACTTGGGTTGATGAAGGAGAAGGTTTTCATCCAACTAAATATTGTGAGTACGCTCCTTCTACCAATATCATCAGTTTCTCTTCTGAAGGAACTCTGAGTGGTTATATGTATTCGGGCGCTCCTGAATGGCTTGACAAGTTCGCTCTGAAGTATGGAATGTACATTGAGTGTGCTACATCTTGGTTCTTCTATTTCGCTCCGTGTAATAATTGGAGTGATTATGAAACTGATGATACCGAAGAACATAAGAACTATCCTATTCCTCTCTTCTGTCCTGAAGATTATGATAATGAAAAAGTTCCCCTTCTTAAAGTTATTGCTCAGGTTTGGGAAGATTTATGCCATATGTCTGAAGACAAAGGATGTTGTGCGATGGGTTATGGTATGATTTTCAAGTATGAAGGTCAGAAGTATAAGATGATTCCTCGTTCTGATAAGCAGGGCGAATGGAGTTGGGAACAGTGGGTTGAAACCATCAAGAAATATTTAATTATGGCTGGCTGTACTGAAATCTATTGGGACTATGGACACATGGATTAATTGAAAGGAGGTGAATCATATGTTGCGAATCATTAACGGAACTGGTAAGTGTTGCCCTGATTGTGGTTGTGAAGTCGAACTGAATGATGTCGAGCTCTTTGATGCTTATACTTATAAATGTCCTGAATGTGGTCAGCTTCTCTTCCCTTGGGAATGTGGAAACACAATCGAAACCACAATGCAGGATATCAAAGACCAAGAAGCTCTGGAACGCTAAAAACAAAACTGATTGAAAAGAAAGGATTTAAGAATCATGTCTAAGTACACCAACATTGAAGCTGTCAAGAACTATGTCGAACTTGCAAGAATGAATCTGGTTCAGCTCGGATTCACGGAATTGTTCGATACAAAAATCGTATCAGAATGGAATACAAGAGCTAAAAATCGGCTAGGTCAGTGCTGTCCTAAACGTACTCTTGATGGCAAGCATTATTTCGTTCTCAACTTCAATAAGAAATATTTTGAAATTGGAGATGATGCCAATGTACAGGGTACAATCATCCATGAGGTAGCTCACTGTGTTACCAATGGATTAAGCCATGAACATTCAAGTGGATGGTATAGAGCCATTACAAAATACAATGCTGTTTATGACACCCATATTCAGAGATGTAGCTTTGATGAAAACTACAACAAGTATCTTAAACAACAGCTTGTAACTAATGGTAAATATCAAATCTATTGTGATTGCTGTAAAAGGGTAGTGAAAATTTATCAGCGCGAATGTTCTGTAGTTCAGGGTATTCGGCATAACCCTTCTAATTGGAAATGTGGTTATTGTAATCAGCATTCGTTACGTGTATTATAAGAAAGGAAGTGTTACAATGATTTGGACACCTGTAACTGGTATAAAAGGAGAAAATTTCTATATGTCTAAGGATGAGAGATATTACATCTCTCGTCCTCTTTTTTCCCGTAAAGGTTGGGAATTGAGTAGAAGAAATGTGATTGATGGTGTAGTCGTTTACACATTCATCAAAGCATTTTCTTCCCTCAAAGCTGCTAAAAACTATGTTGAAAATGTTCTACATTCAAACAAATTTTGCTGGTAATAAACAAATAAAAAACATCTGTTTTAATTTGAAAGGAGTTTAACTATGAAGTACATTTCTTCCACTCTCTACAATTGGCTCTCTGATACTGCTGATTCTAAGTCTCAGCTTCATATCTATGCAATCCAGAGTGAAGAAGAATATCTCAATCTTTCTGCTATGCTTGATAACAACGAAGAACAGGAAATCCTTGAATATCTGCGTTATGAAAGTGATGTCATTCCTGTTGAAGCTATTCAGGGTAAGGAGTACACTACTTATCATTGCAAACTTATTGGTGATTTCCTTGTTGTTGAAGAAAACGTTGTTCTCGACTGTTAATACTATCTACACACAATTTGAAAGGAGTTTTGAACATGTCTTATACTTTATATCATGGTTGCATTGAATCTGCTATCGAGCCTATCATCAATGGGGAATATGGGGTAGAGAAATCTGCCCCTATTGTTCATCCTTGGCTTTGTGCTAACGGTAAGAAAATCTTCTTTTACGATAAAGAATTAGTCAAGGAAGATGAAGGTTTAGATGATGACGAAGATGCCACCCCATTCTGTATTGAGCGTTGTAATGGGCAAGCTCAAATTCAAAATGCTTGTCTTCCTAATCCTTTTAATGTTACTTGTGTTTTAGAAGTAACATTCTATCAAGATAAATATGATAATCCTATCAATTTTTGGAATGATTTATGTTTACCTGATAATTCTTGCGATTACCCTAATGGCGCTGTTTGTATGGATGCTGATATGTTTAATTATCTTGTAAAAGAAGGAAAAGTTGGATTCAAAGTTCATAAATATCAGTTCTTCCCTAAATTAGCTTTGTGCTATATCACAAGTCTTCCCATTGAAAACCCTCTCTTCAACAAAAATTGTTTAACAGAAGGTGAATTAAAAGCTTGTAAATTTTTCATGGATAGCAATATTTATATTGAAGAACTTTATCAATGTGATGAAAAAGATTACTTCGAAGTTCTTCCTGCTAAATTTAAAAGTGAAATTGCTTAATTTGAAAGGAGTACAAATATGAAAAACCAGCCCATCACTTCTAAGTTCACTTCTGTCAATAGCTCTAAACTTCCTCGTGTTTACAATCTCATTGATTGGAATCAGTTGAAGTACGACAAGGTTTGGTGTAAAAATGCTTTTAGTTATTGCGAGACTTTTGGAACTCCCCTGATTGTTTATGATTGGGGGTGTGGGCGTTATCCTGAAGTTGTCGGTGATTTCTTTAAGTGTAGGAACATTAAGTATATTGGTTATGACCCGTATTGGTATCCTAATGGATACAGAAATTATCCTGATGAGGGTTATGGTTTGGAAAGTGCAGACGTATTCATCTGTTCTAATGTTCTCAATGTCATTTGTGATTGGACAGAGGTGAAGTGTATTTCTCTAACACTTCGTAATCAGTATAGTCCTTTCTTTATCACTGTTTATGAGGGAACAAAATCTTGCATTGGTCAAGAAACTCGTAAAGATTGTTGGCAGTGGAACAAACCTATTGAATCTTACATCATGAGTAACAAGGATGTGATTAAAAAGAAAGTGCTCACAAACGAAAGATATAAGTCTTATATCATTTAAATTACATCGCTTAAATTTGAAAGGAGTATAATCATGAAACTTGCAAGAACTGTCGAATCCATTTATGGTGACATGAAAATTTGGTGCTCTGAAGCCAATATCAATCATCGTTATCTTATCGAGTTTACACCTTATCAGTATAACTTTGTCGGTGAGCGAGATGATACGCTTCCAAGAGATTCTTATGGTATTCATGTTACATGGATTGAAGAGATAGAATCTCTTAAAATTACTTGTATCCGTGACAACAAGAAAAACCGTTTTCATTGGGCTGAATCTTATTTCCATCCCTTTCAGAGAGTTGTAGATAATTTATCCTATATCATCAAACAGTTAGAAAGGACGTGTGAATAATGTTAACTTATTTCTGTGGAGACCATATCAACAAACCCGTTATCATGATTGCTTATGGTGAACATGAGTATTATGATAACGTTTCTCTTCCTACATCTCGATATGATGGCAAGCATATTAAAGAAGTTTATATGTATGAGTATCTTCGAGATTTCTTGAAGTATCTCAAGGAGCAGTCTGAAATGAAAGAGGAACTTGAAAATCCTCCTGTCTATTGGATTGTTGACCTCAAGACAAACATTACCCTTTGGTCTGGTCTTGCTTTTAGGTCTAGTTTTATTCTAGCTATAAGTACTCTTAAAGAGTATTATGCAACAGAGCTTAAACAGACTTCTAAGCTTCAAAGGTATGAAGTTAACCTTGAAGTTAAAGGTACTCTTGAGGTTGTTGTTGAAGCAAGAAGTTTTGACGATGCAAAGAATAAGGCTCAGAACCAAGTTCACATCTTTACAAGTGATGACCTCTTCTGCCTTACTACCAAGGCAATCAGTGCTATGGATGAAGAGAAAACTACCCATGAGTACTGCTAACATATAAATCTATTTTTGAAAGGAAGTTTTAATTATGTCTAAGTCTGTTAACAACAAGAAGGAATTCACCATGTCTCGTGAGGAATACATTCAGCATCTCTCTATGAAAACGAACGAGATTCATATGACTACTAAGAACTCCAAGACTGGTATGGGAGTTATTGATTTGGCAGTTCCGACTTGTTGTTGTCGTGAAGATGCACCTTGTAAGAAGGGTGGTTGTTATTGTATGAAAGGTACTCAGACCTTAACCATCGTTCAAGCTTCGTATCTTCGCAATCTTCGTATTTACAATAGTGACCATGAAGATTTCTGGAATCAGGTTGACTTTAAACTCAAGCATTCTGGTTTGTCTTTAATGAGATTCTTTGATGCTGGTGATATTCCTGATTATGATTTCTTTGATGGCATGGTCAGCATCGCTTTGAAGAATCCCAAAATCAGGTTCATGGCATTTACGAAGAAATATTTCATCGTGAATGAATGGCTTTCTGAAAATGAAAAGCTTCCCAAAAATTTGAATGTCATCTTCTCTGCATGGGATAAGGATTGGGTTGTTCCTAATCCGTATAATCTTCCTGTGGCTTATGTTGATTTTAAGGATAAGTCCAAGAATCCCGAGTTTCCTAAGAATTACTCTACTTGTCCTAATCAGCATGATAAGACTGTCAGTTGCACAGTTTGTCAAAAATGTTGGAATAAGAAGGTGAAAACCGTTGTGTTTAAACAGCATTGATGTTATAATAAAAAAGGAGGTGATATGATGTTGTATGCTTTGTTCGCATTCTTCATGGGTCTGTTAGGTACAGCAATTTTCAACAAGGGTTTGTTTGGAAGTGCTTTATCTACCATTGTCGTTTTTCTTCTGGTAATTCCTATCGTTCTTGCGATTGGTGGAGCAATCCACGAAAGCAAAGAAGAAGAACAGAAACAACAAGCAGAGTACGAGCGAAAACAGAGAGTTAAACGAGGTCATCTTGAGGATGATTTGACTCCCAAGCAAAGAATCCTTTGGAATTCTCTCCATAAGTATCGTAATGATGATGTCTTAACAAGACATATTATTAACGAAACTAAGAGAGAACATGACCAGAAAATGTGGAGTTGGAGGTATAACAAAGAACTTAAAGAAAAATATTATGCAGAATATTGTAAGACTCAATCTCAAACCAAGTATATCATGTATACGTATTATGAGCGTAATACAGATAATGAGGCTAAAGAGCTTCAGAAAATTGGACTTCTTGACAAGTACAGGAATTATACCTTTTGGGATAATTTTCCTGATAATTGGAAGTTGTCTGATGAAGAGCTAGAGGCATTAGATTATGAGGACGAAGACTGAAAGGAGGTGATGTTCATGTAGATTCCTTAAAATCTAATGAAAGGAGGTGAAGCGTATAACCATCGAAGGTATTCTGCTTTGCTTCGAGATTGCAATTGCAATCCTGTGGTTCATTGGTAGAGCTAAATAAGATTGGGGAGAGAAATCTCCCCTTTCTTACAAATCAATTTTAACTTAATTTCAACAACAAAACAATTTATTTTAGAAAGGATTTATTGTCATGAAAAAGAATCTTAACAACAACGCTCCTATCTCTACTGCTGCTATCTTTGCTGAAGTCATGTCTGAGATGCTTGACTCTTACTTTACAGAGTGTATCTGTCATTTCAACAAAATTTGTGTGCGTAAGCGTAAGGATGAAACTACTCGCTATTTCTTTTCTATGAAGGAAGTGGATTATGTCAGAAACAATTTGCAGAATCCTGACAGTGTTGTTGTCAAGCCTTTGTATGACAATGGCTCTATCTGGTGTTATGAAATGGATTATGCTCAGGTGACTAAAGAAAAGAGAGGAGGAAAAATTACCACTTAAGACTTGAGCAAAATCAAAATTAAAGAAAGGCTGTGATACTTTGGGTTATTTCGCAATTGGTCTTCCTATTGCAATTCTGATTCGCCTGTTTGCAGGAGTTCCTTTGTTTTGGTTTATTGTAATTCCTATTACAGTTCTCACATTCATTGGAATTGCTAAAATGGATACAGAATCAGTCTTGCCTTCAAGGAAATTTAAAGATGGTAAATCTATTGACTCTTTGGCTATGGCTAAAAAGTATTATGAAGAATACCGTCAAAGGGATGAAAAATATGAATACAAGCATTTCTGTGAACAACAAAAATATTTTTGGAAGAAAGTATGGAGGGAACGTCCAGTGACTCAGATTTTTCTTAAAGATGGCACCGATATGTGGTGTGATTATGTAACTTGGAATGAACGACTTCAGGAAATTCATCTTCGTGATAATAATCGAGAAGAATACAAAATTGTGCGTTATGAAGACATCGGTTCAATCCGTGTCATATAAGTGAAGTCTTGGTAGGGAGGGTGGGTTAGACTTCTCAGCACTTATAGTTACTCAGTGGCTATAAGTTAAGATTCTTACTCAGTGAGAATCTATTTCCCTTTTCACAGGGAG
>ERZ1024431.19-NODE-19-length-36690-cov-156.590283_pt1 | contig 36690 bp, 69 predicted proteins | sample MGYA00520782_ERZ1024431 | MGnify/ENA primary metagenome ERZ1024431 (study PRJEB33242, sample SAMEA3444288) | Homo sapiens | biome: Host associated; feature: Gastrointestinal tract; material: Stool | place: Uganda | collected 2011-01-01 ...
CTCAAACCTCTTGTACAGGCACTTAATAAGGCTTTATCGGCGGTTTACACTTTTTCCGAAAAGGTAGTAAACGCCCTTGGTGCAATCTTCGGGTGGAAAATAGAAATACAGAAAGGATCTATTTCTGATGATTTTACAAGTGCCGCCGATGCAGCAAATGATACAGCAAGTGGGACAAAAAAAGCTGCCGATGCAGCGGCAGACCTTAAAACACATTTGCTTGGAATCGATGAACTTAACGTTGTTGAACCAGACACTGGGAAAAGTTCTGGTGGCGGCGGTGGCTCTGGAAGCGGAAGTGGCACAAGCGGTGGTGGAAATAATGAGCTTAAATACCAGATTAAGGAAACGGAAGGACTTTACAAGTCTAGCATAAAAAATCTCGAACAGCTTGGGAAATCCATAGGTAACAGTTTATCGAAAGCTATGGAAAACATAAAATGGTCTAAAATTTATCAAAAAGCAAAAAATTTTGGTACCGGTCTTGCTTCATTTTTAAATGGACTAATATCTCCTAGACTATTTGGAAATGTTGGAAAGACAATAGCTGGTTCTTTGAATACTATTCTTTACGCCGTTTTTTCATTTTCAAAAAAATTCAAATGGTATAACTTTGGTGCATCTCTTAAGGAAGGAATTAATAAGTTTCTTAAAACTTATGATTTTGAAGCAACAGGTTTTGCTGTTGGAAACCTTGTAAAGGGACTTGCAACATCATTATATGCTCTTGTTTCAGATAAAAGTACATGGTCACTTCTTGGAACAAAAATCGGTTCCGGAATTTCTAGCTTTTTTAAGTCAATGGGAGAAGCCGACGAAATTACCGGAATGAACGGCTGGACTACTCTTGCGCAAGATTTGTCAAGTATAGCCGAGGGAATTATTACAGCACTTTGCGATGCTATTGATGCGGTTTCATGGGAAGATGTAGGACAAGCAATTGGAGATTTTATTTCAGGCATAGATTGGGGAAAAGTAACCTTAGATCTATTAAAACTTGCAACAAAAATATTAAAAGCAATGGCTAATGCACTAGCTGGTCTTGCTGATACATCACCTCTTGCAACAGCGGTAATAACTGTGTTAGTTGGGTTGAAACTATCGTCAAGCACTTCACTAGGCACAAAAATACTTGATGCTCTAGGCACTTCCTTAAGCGCAGGAAATTCGTCTGGGCTTCAAAGTTCACTTAATAAAAAATTAGCTGGATTAACCATAACGGCAACAGGAGTGGGGCTAAGTATTGCTAATTCGGACAACCCAACAATAGGCAATACAATATCAGATACATTAACAACTACTGCTGGTGGTGCATTATTAGGAGGACTTGAAGGTGGAATTTATGCGCTTGTCGCCTCTCTTGGATTCAAGGCAGGTAATGCACTTTACAAATATGTTCCAGCAGTGCAAAAGGGTGCAGATACATATGTTGACGCGGTTTCAACCGTGATATGGCGAACGCTAACCGGTACAGATAATGAAGCAGAGTACACAAAAAAAATAAATGACAAAAAACTTAAGGCTTACAAAAATCGCAAAGACATGAACGAACTCGGCATGAATATGTGGCAGTACAATCGTTGGAAGACTGGCACATATAAAATTGGTTGGGATAGTATGTCTGACGAAGAAAAACAAATTTACATCAACGCCGAAGAACAAACAAATAAGAAAAAAGATGCAGCCTGGAAAACACTCAAAAAAGATGCAAAACTTTTATATACTGTTTTCACAGGAAAAAGTGCGGATTTTGATGCACAAACTTCCGTTAATGGAGAAAAAACAGGCTCACCATCAGTGATAGAAAAAATTGCAAATTTATTTGGCATTAAATGGAAAGGCAAAGATGCTAAATATGATGTGAAAACTGCAGTTAATGGTAAAGAAACTCAAACAAACGGGCCTATATTTACGTTAAGTAACGCTTTTTCCGCTGCTTGGAAGGGCAAAGACGCTCGATATAATGCAAGTACCGCAGTTAATGGCAAGAAAACCGCCACAAGCGGAGCTATTGCTAATGTAAGCAATATATTTTCCGGTGCATGGAAAGACAAAGACGTGAAATTTAATGCTAGCACTGCCGTTAATGGTACAAAAACAACTAGCCCTAGTCTTGTAAAGCAAGTTAGCAATAGCCTTAAAAAAGAATTTACAGGAAAAGATGTTGAATACCACATAAAAACACAAAAAAATAGTGATCTCCAAAGCATTGGAGCTAATGCGGCAAGTCAAATTTTTATGGGAATGTCGCAAAAAGAAATAAAGTTTAATATAAAAAATGCACCTGATCCACTTAAACAAGCTATGTCTGGTACATTTAGTTTTGCACCAGCTTACGCAACGGGAGGATTTCCAGAAGATGGTTGGTTTAGAGCAAATCAAGGCGAGATAATGGGTAAATTCGACAACGGCAAGTCTGTTGTTGCAAACAACGAACAGATTACCGCCGGTATAGCTAATGGTGTTAGACAAGCAGTTGATGATGCATTAACTCCTTACTTGTCACAAATAGCTCAAAACACAAGAGAGACTGCAGACAAAGATACGTCTATTAATATAGACGGCCGAACTCTTGTCAGCGAAACAGATAAACGTAGGTCGCGCAACGGTTACCAATTTACAACAGCATAGAGGTGATAATATGGCACAAGGATTATCAAGTTTTCTCAATGTCAACGGTGTGGAATTTCCATGTCCTGCCGTTGGCTTTACTTATACTATTACAACGACAGTTAATGCCGGACGTAATGCAAATAATGTGACTATCGGACAAAGAATTGGTAGGGACTTATATAAACTGGATAATATGAAATGGGTTGGCCTTGAACCAAAAATTTGGCAATCAATGTTAAAAGCGGTTGAACAGTTTTATATTCCGGTAACGTTTGAGGATTACCGAACAGGCAAACCAATAACAATTATAATGTACCCAGGTGATAGAACGGCAGAACCCTTGTTTGCTAGTCCTACGTCGCATAAGGTAACGAAGTACAGGAATTGTCAATTCAATCTCATAGACACTGGTAGGTGATGTAATGCAGAACGTAAGCAATAAATACAAGGAATCTATGAAGTCTATGAACCGCAATAGAGGTTACATTAAGGCGACAATAGGACTGGTAAATTCTCAAGCTCAAAACGAGATAAAATTAGATAAACAAACAAAAACAGTGGCATATTCTAACAATACTGCCCCTTTTGATGGCGAAGAAGTAACTAGAATATATGCTACAGCAGAACCTGGTGTTGCCGTCCTTGATAGCAATGCTTTTTTTCTGCCAAGAACTGATACGGATTACTATAACAACGGCATTGTAACTGCTGATATTATGGGAACAGTTACAATGATGCTTTCAAATTCGCATACTATTAAAGGCTTGACTGTCAATTTTGGGAAATGTTATCCGACTGAGTTTGATGTTATTACTAATAACGGCACAAGCCATTATAGAAACGCCGATGAAGTATGGACAACAGAAGACGTTTTTACAGACATTACATTTATCACAATTGAACCAACAAAAATGCGTTATGGGCAGAATAGATTGAGAATATACTCATTCAAGTGCGGTCTTGCAAAAACATTTACGAATGAAGAGGTAATGGACTACAGTAGCAAAGAATATGTATCTCCAATAGCAGAAACCATACCATCAATGGACGTTATGATTAAAGTCGATAATCAAGATCAATATTATGACCCAGATAATCCAGACAGCGCAATACAGTACATGGAAGTTGGACAGGAAGTTAAAGTACAATTTGGCTACGATGTAGATGGGCAGGGCAACATTGAATGGCTACCTGAACAAACAACATACCTGTCAAAATGGTCGGCAAATAGTAGAGATGCAACATTTAACGCTACGGACAGGTTTGCATTGCTAACTGGTGAGTATTATAAAGGTCAATATTACGCAAATGGAATCAGTCTGTACGATTTGGCATTGCTTGTATTAGCAGACGCAGGAATCACGGATAGCAATGAGTATTTTATCGATAATTTCTTGAAAAACACTGTTACGCATAATCCATTACCGATTACAACCCATGCAGAATGTCTGCAGATTATTGCGAATGCAGGTAAGTGCATCCTATCTATAGATAGACAAAATAGAATACATATACAAGCTGCAATTGCTCCAACTATAACAATATCGCCAAATGGAAAGTTAGATTTCAGCGACATAGACAGCATATTAAATAGTGATGATGGTGCTTTGACAGCAAAGCAATACGCAAGGTTAAGACTCAAAGCAAGCAAATATAGCGAATATAAATTGACAGCTTATGAATATGCTACGCAAGCAAAATTTAAACTTAAATAAAAGAGAGGTGTATGTATGAGTTCACAGAATCAGACCGAAAATCTTGGGTTGTGTCAATTTGGCGATAACGATATTCCAGATTGGCGAACAGATTACACAGGAGACATGGACAAAATAGACAAAAGTATTAAAAAAATATCAGATGAAATTACCGAAGTAAAAAAATCTGTCAGTGATGGCAAGTCAAAGGTTGCCTCAGCTATCACTGATAAGGGAGTAGCTACAGAGGCGACAGATACATTTGACACGATAGCGGAGAATGTTGGCAAGATACAGACAGGCATCAGCTTGACACAGGTTATCGGGACGACAACGACAACATCTAATTGTGCGGATATAAAAACAATAGTCACGCATGAGCCATATATGGAATAAGGAGGGGCAGGAATGATAACTAAAAATTATATGGCGTGTATAATCGCTAAAACGGATGCGCAGTTAAACGTATCTGCAAAAAAAGTTGATGGGGAATATATCACGCAAGGGTATGGGAATATTGGTAATTTCTTGAATTGGGTATCGGGAGATGGGCTTGATTATAGTTCTGGTCAGTCAATGCGACTTTTGTTTGGCTCAGGCAACAGCAATGCAAGTATTGACGATTATAAGCTTGAAAGTTTAGTAACTGATTATTCAGTCCTTACGCACAGTAAGGTGTCAATCGGGGCATACGATACGTTATGCACTGTATTTAGCAGAACAATCCAAGCAAACTCCAACATTACAATCAAAGAATACGGTGTTGTCAGTGTTAGTAGCGGTGGTGATGCATTGTTATTGGCACGTGAGGTATTACCAGAGCCTGTAGTATTACAGCCGGGAGAAAAGCACACGTTCACGATGACTATATCGCTTGAGTAAGTGAGGGCAGAGCATGAAGACAGCTTATGCAATGTGCAGTACAGGGTTTTCACGGCTTGACAGTGAGAATCTTTGTTTTTTACCTAAAAACAAAATATATAAAGAAGTAGGATATGTGAGTAAGGAAATAGCAAACGGTATTGGTGAATTTTCTGTAAATCCTACAATCACACTCAATTTAGACATATCTTACAGTTGGTATGGATTTATAATTAACTTCAGAAATTGCAAACCAATTGAGTTTACCATAAAAACATATAACGATGATGAACTCGTTGATAACATTGTTATTACTGACATAGATAGTCTCAATTGGGAAGATTATAACCACTATGGTTCTGCAAATAAAGTTGTTGTTGAGTTTACGAAAGCTGAGCCATATGCAAGAGTATCGGTTGACTATATCGGAATCGGTGATGCAACTGACTATAACTTATCTAATGATGATATGTACGACACTCCGACTGTCACAATGCAAGATAAGTTAAAATCAATTACTGTCCAAAGACAAGTGTATAAGGTTGGGACAAGCAAGAAAGAACTGTCTTCTGAAAAAGTTACTGTTAATTCAACCAACAATGTTGTAAAAGCTGATTTTTCTGTGGCTAGCCACGGCTATACTGCTACTACAGATAAGAATGGTGTAACAGCTACAGTTATAGAAAGCGGGGCATACTATTGCCTAATTAAATTCAATGGTTTAAGTGAAAAAAATACGGAACTCACTTATACGGTTAATGGGTACGAGTACACAGTAACAACAAAAGGGACAGCTCACAGATACAATGCTAATGGTGTAAAAACAATCAATTGGAGCAATCCACTTGTAGATAGTGCGGATATGGCGGATTTGCTGGAGAATTGGCTGGCAAATTACTATCTAGGTGCAACTGATTATTCAATCAATTGGCGTGGAGATCCTAGTATAGATGCTGGAGATTTATTCAATATGATTAAGTCGAATGGCGATAAAATAAAAATCAAAACATATCAAAACGAACTTTCATTCAATGGTGCATGGAGCGGAAAGCTTAGTGCTATAAAGGTGGTGTAATAGTTGTGGAATGAACCAAAAACGGACTGGAAAAGCGGTGACGCAGTTATATGGACGGATTACAACCGAATAAAAAATAACATAGAATATTTAAAACAAAGAGCCGAAAATCTGTGTGGACCAGTTACAGGTTACCAAACCATGGGTATCGATAAGACATATACAGATTTTTATTATGCAGACGAATTTAACGCATTTGAAAACAACATTGCGCGGATTAACAGTATAGTATATCCGCAAGACATAGGTGCCAAGCAAACATTTTATGACAATGGTGCATTTATCAGTTCAGCAGAAATGAATAGACTAGAGACTGCTTGCCAACTCATTAAAGATGCTCTAGACAATATTAAACCTAGACGCATTCCATTTAAGCTAGGCGCATACAAGGATATAAGGATATAAGGAGAAGGACAAGATGGCTTTGAAAACAAATTACAAAGAAGATGTACTTGCTACATCTAACACGAAACGTAAGTATAATATGATTACTAATGATGATGGAACGGTTAGTTTCGAGGATGTGACAGAATATCAGCAGACAGGTGACAATTTTGGTGCAGGCGATGTCAACCAAATATGTGAAGCTGTCAACTTAGCAAGTTCCACTCTGGATAAACTAAATTCTAATTTTCAAATTGTGGGGCAAGGATATATCACGTTTGTTTTTCCAGCAGGGGACGATAAGAAGGGAAAATATCAAGAGGTAACACGCAACATTCTTGTGCCAGCAGGGACTGATGAATTTATTCCAATTATATCATATCTTGGAATTTCTACTGAATCTTCTGTGCCGACAATGCAGTTAGTAGGGCCAAGTTACGATGAATTTGATGCATCAAAATCGGCGCAAAAAGTTCCACTAAAATTTGCTGCAAATACAGACGGCTCTCCGTGGACAATACGTGTATTTTGGTTCGCAATTAAACACGGCGTTAAATAAAGTTAAGGCAGAGAAGATTGTATTGTCTTCTCTGCCTTTGTTTTAAAACAATATAACAAACGGTACAGGAACAACGCAAAGTATTAAATATACAATCAATGCTGTGCGAGTTTGCTTTAACCTTTTTATATTATAATAAGGATTATCTTTATACTTAGAATATCTTACTTCAAACGCAATCATCCATATAAAAGCAACTAAAACGGCTATAAACCAAAAATTTGTCAAAAACAAAGGAGAAGTTAGTATTATGCTGACAAAACACCAAACATCCATTGCCTCGTTATTGGCATTTGGTTTTACTACCGGTTCCCCACATCTTATACACCTTTCTGCTGCGGGACTTATTAACAAGCCACATCTTCGGCATTGATACATTCCGTTGGGTAAAATATTGGGCGTTGGAGGACAAGTATATCTAGGATAAGTATTCTGTGGATTTAAGTTCCTTGTGATGTCTTGAGACATCGGTCGATTTTGATAAGTGTTCATATTTGAGTTGCTATTCATTTGATTCATTTTCTATCTCCCGTATAATATAATATATTAATACTACCACGCATTCCCCCAAATTACCATATATTATGACAAAAAATTAGACTTCTATTTTAGGTTTTATAAGAATATAATAGTAATATCATATAAAGGGAGGGCGAAATGGAAGAGAAAAAGAAAGAGATTACAGACGCTATACAAAAGATAACTGATGAGCGAATAATCAATATACTTCACTCTTACATCAAAAACCTTATTAAATAAAACAACCCCAAGGATTTTCTCCTTGGGGAATTTTTTATTTCTTGGCGATTGAATCAATTAATTTTTCAAGGTTGTTCCATCCATCATCGTCAAGATTGGCAAGAGCAACTATAAGTCTTTTTCTGAATGAATCATCATCGGCTTTGGTGATCTCGGCAAGCATTTCTCCGAGCTGTTCTTCCTTGCTCTTCTGTATGAACATTTCTCCTTCGCCAGTTCTCAGCCATTCTTCGTTGACATCATATTCTTTACATATAATTTTGATTGTCTGTTCTGATGGGGAATTTTCACCACTTTCCATTTTACAAATAGCTGATCTTGAAACTGAAATACTTTGAGCAAAGTCCGTTTGATTTTTACCAACTTTGATTCTCACTGCCTTAATTCGTTCTTTCATATTGTACCTCCTTTCATTTAATAGATTACCACATAATGCACATTAAGTCAACAAAATATGTTGACAGTGTTGATTTAATGTGCTATCATGTGTACATCAGATGAACAAAGGAGGTGAAAACATGAGCGAAAAGGAAAAGCAGATAGTTGAAAAACTCAAAGAGACTTTACCGAGCATGTCAGAGTTTGACAAAGGCTACTTACTAGGCAAGGCAGAGACACTGGCAGATGCGGCGGAGAGCAGCCCAAAGGAAAAGGAGTAGCTAGAGAAATTTACACTATAAGGAAAGGAGAAGTATGAACGAAATACAGTTATTTACAGATGGCGATTTTAATATGAGAACCGCCGTTGTAGATGGAGAGCCGTTGTTTTGCTTGGTAGATGTTTGTAAGGTGCTGGACATTCAGAACCCATCAAAGGTCGCTCAGCGATTAGATGATGATGAACGCACTAAATTAGAGTTAGGGCGTCAGGGTGAAACGAACTTCATAACTGAGAGTGGCTTATATGCGGTTATCTTGCGAAGTGACAAGCCAAACGCAAAGAGTTTTCGCAGATGGGTAACATCTGAGGTACTTCCATCTATCCGCAAAACAGGCGGCTACAATAAGCCACTTACAACACTGGAGCAGATTCAGCTACTTGCCCAGGGCAACACAGAGCTTGCAGAGAGGGTAGACAGGGTTGAGGACAAAATAGGCAGTCTTGAAAACGATATGCCTTTATATGGTTGCGAGATAGATGAGGTTCAGAAACTTGTCAAGCGCAAAGTGGTGTCAATCTTAGGTGGTAAAGATAGTGAGGCATACGCCGACAGGAGCATAAGGAGCCAGACATTTAGAGATATGTATGGTCAGCTCAAGCGTGAATTTGGCTGTGTTTCTACTTATAAGAGCATAAAGCGTAGGTACATAGATGATGTTCAGAACTTTATCGGTAGCTATTCAGCACCTACGGCACTTGCTGAGCAGATAAGCAATGCTAATTCCCAGATGAACATGGGCCAGTATTGCGATGCCAGGAGGTGATTGCGTGGGGAGAAATTTGGACACGGCCATAATCCGTGTAATATGCACGCTGATTGCCGTTATGTTTTATGTAGCCATCATATGCGTACCTGTAGGGATGGAACTGTTTAGTATTCATTTACCCATTTGGGTAAAGCTATTGATTATCCTGGTATTTGCAGGAGTGATTTTTCTGATGCTGGCAGTTGAACAAAAGATGGAAACTATAGAGGAGGAAAGGAATGAGAGAAAAAAATATTAGTGATTGGTCAAACAATAATGCGGTGATCGCTGGATGTGTTATTGACACACCTATATATGAGTTTTCAGTAGGTAATAAGTCGTATTATCGCGTGATTATAAGTGCAAGGCGGCTGAGTGGAACAGAGGATTTAGTGCCTTGTTATATTGAAGATAGTAAGGTCTCATATATCAGCAGATTTGATTATGTAGAGGTAGTCGGACATATTCGCACTAAGCATGTTGTCGATTCAGCAGGAAAAAATCACACAAAAGTATATATAGAGGTACATGAGGTCAATCCTTATACATGTGATAAAAACAGAATTGATTTTGTCGCCCACAAATTTGCTGAGATAGAAATCAGGGCAACACCTAGAGGATATAGGGTTTGTGACACTAGGGTAATCAATAATCTTCCTAATAGAATTGGAAATCTGATTCCTATTCTTTTATGGAGTATAAATGCTGAACTATTTGCAAGAGTACCACTTAACTCTATTGTCGGCATAACTGGCAGATTTCAGTCAAGGGAATACAACAAATTTTATGAGGATGGCACCGAAGAGAAAAAGACAGCTTACGAGGTATCTGTCTCAAGATTTAAAGTGATTGAAGAAAGAGAGGAAAAGAAAGATGGAAATTAGTTGCGAAGGAACATGTAATAACAGCGGCGCAGACAGTGTGACTATTCCTCGCGATAGATATGAGGAATTAATAGATATGGAGACAAGAGCTGATGTGATTATAAGTATGACAAGGAAAGAAAAGTATATAGATGTAAACACGTTACTTATTGTACTTGGTGAGTCACCGTTGGAGGTAGATAAAAAATGAGAATCAGTTTGAAAAAGTTAATTTTAGAAAACTTTATGTGTTATGCGCATAAGGAAATTATTTTTGGGGATAACACTAAGATTGCCGCTTCCAATGGCAAAGGAAAATCCTCAATCGTCAACGCTTATATGTGGTTGTTATTTAACTGTGATTATCGGCTTGCCGATAATCCACCGGTTCGCCGTATGGTTGATGGCAAGACTATAGACGATGCGGATATATCAGTCACAGCCATATTCGATGTTGATGGCAAAGAAGTTGTTATGCGGAAATCTCAGAAGAGAAAATATAGCAAGGATGGCAGCAGCTATAAGGATGATAATTCCTATTCAATTAACGAAGTCCCTAAGACATTAAGAGACTTTAATGCTTATATTGATGCAGATATGGCCATTCTTAAGATGTGCAGCAATATAAATGCATTCTTGGCAAAGAAACCGGCGGAGATGCGAGATTTCCTGTTTGCGCTTGTGGATGGCATATCAGACATTGACATTGCGAAGAGTAAAATTGAATTTGCCGAGCTTGTTCCGCTTCTTGAAAAGTATACGGCAGATGAACTTTTGGCAATGAATAAGGCTACAAAGTCCAAAGTTGCAAAAGAGTTGCCGGTTCTTGATGGACAGATTGCGGAAAAGGAAAGGGATATACAGATTAAGCAGTCGGTAGATATATCTGTCTTGAAATTGCAGAAAAATGCAATTAAAGAAAAACTGAGCAAAGTTACAGAAGATCAACTGGACATGGATAAGATAGCTGCTGAACATGATGAGATTGCAGACAAAATTTTGAAATTAAAATTCAAAATATCTGCGATACAGAATAAGGCGAATGAAGATCTTGATTGTAAGAGAGCAGCACTTAGGAGTGCGATAGATGATTGTAAGACCACTCAGATGAACGTAATCCAGGGGATTTCTGATAACAACCGGGATATCGACCAATCAACAAGAACTTTGGGTATTTTAAGGTCAAATAAGGAAAAACTTGTTGCTGAATGGAAATCCGTTAATGCCGAGAAGTTCAACGAACTTACAACTATATGCCCGACTTGCCATAGAGAGTTACCAATAGAAGATATTGAAAAACTTAAAAGTGATTTTATTCAGAATAAATCTGAACGACTGGCAGCAGTTGAAGCAGAGGGAAAAGCTATCGCCCAAAAAATCAGTGAGGATGAGGAATACATAAAGAGGTGTAAGGAATGTAATAAGATCAATCAACAAACCCTTACCGAAACAGGCACAAAGATTGCCATATTAGAAGAAGAATATAAGGCGCTTCCAGCGTTTGTTGACATATCAGGTGATGATGAATATATCGGCGTGATGGCACAGATAGAAGCGCTTGAAATCAATATGGCTGGTATGGAGACAACAGCAACAAGGACAAGACTAAAATCCGAAGAGACCGCACTCAGGCAGGAGTTAGCTGAGTGCGAAGCCAAGATCGCTAAGTCTGATACCGAGGCTGATGAGACAAGGCTTCAAGAGTTACAGACTAAGAAGCGGGATCTTGGACAAGCTCATACGGATGCACAGAAGATACTTGATCTGTTAGACAACCTTGATAAGGCTAAGAATGAAATTCTCACAAATGAAATAAATAAACATTTTGGCTTGGTAAGATGGCAACTATTTGAATTTGCCAAGAACGGCGGATATAAATCAACGTGTATTCCTACTGTTGATGGCAAGAGCATTCTTACTACGATGAGTAACAAGGGGAATAGGATTCTTGGTAGGGTTGATATTTGCAATAGCATCCAGCGGATTAGTAATATAGCCTGCCCTATATGGCTTGACGATGCAGAGAGTCTTGATTCTGCAAATCAGCAGAACGCTGTAGATATGGTGGATAGTCAGATAGTAATGCTGGCAGTTAATGATAACAAAGAGTTGGAGGTAATGTGATGAGTAAGGCATTAGAAGTAGCAAGAGAACTTGTAAGGCAGCTTGAAGAAGTGGAAAGAAAAAACAAGGTGGAATTATCAACCTTAGCACCTGGAGATGTGTTTGAAATTGGAGAGAATGACTTTATTGTGCTTGAACAGATGAGTTCTGGTGCCAAGGTTATTTCTAAGGATTTTATGGCCGAAGACATAATTTATGATGAGGATTCAAGAGACTACAACGAGTCCAACCTTAAGAAAGTGATTGAGGATGAGATTCAGCCGATAATTGAGTCTGAGGTTGGAGAAGGCAACCTTGTTGAACATATTGTTGAGTTGACCTCAGTAGATATGCAGCAGGAATTTCACGCTTGCAAATGTAAAGTAAGACCTATCACTTTTGATGAAACTAGGAAGTACAACAACTTACTTCCTAACAAGGACCTGGACGATTGGTGGTGGACATGCACTCCTTGGAGTACTGCTGAAAGAGGTTGGAAGTATTCAGTTACCGTTGTTTCGTCCGCTGGCAATATCGGCAACTATGTCTGTAACGACAGCGGCGGTGTTCGCCCAGTTTGTATCTTAAAATCTAATATCTTTGTATCAAAGAAAGGGGAGTAATTATGGCAACATTAACGATGAGAGTATTACAGGAACAGATCAATGATCTTAGAAATGAAATTGCAGTGTTAAAGGCAACATCAAAGTCCGTCAATCTTCTTGAAGGACTTGGTGTTGAAGATACGTTTGAACTTGCAGATACAACGTGGAAGATACTTGATATCACAAGTGCTGGATATATTTGTCTGGCTGATAGTATTGAAAATATGGAGTTTGATTCAGATTCAAACAATTGGGAAAACAGTGATCTTCGTGGTTATCTCAACAAGGATTTTTTTGAGAAGATTGCCGCAGAAATAGGATTGGGAAATATAGTTCCGTTTGAGAGAGATCTTTTATCTCTTGACGGACAGACAGAATACGGCAAGTGCGAGGACAAGGTTTCTCTTCTTACTGTTGACGAATACAGAAAGTATAGAAGCCTCATACCGAACACAAAGAATTATTGGTGGTGGCTTATAACCCCTTGGAGTACACCATGTAACGATTATGAGAAAACACTTTCCGTTGTTTCGTCCGCTGGCAATATCAACTGCAATGGCTGTAACGGCAGCAGCGGTGTTCGCCCGGTTTGTATCTTTTCATCTTCAATCTTTGAATCAGGAGATTAAATGATATGGCAGATAAAGAGTTTGGAGTGATTTTACAGGCAAAGAATTTGGCTGAACACACATTCCGTATAACTTCAAATTGCAACAGATACCCAAAGAAATACAGATTTTCGCTTGTTGACAAAATGCAGAATAAGGCATTGGAAATATATGAATATTTGTACGAAGCAAATAGAACGAATTTGGAAACTTGTCTTGAAGAAAGATCAGAACTTCAAACAAAAGCTATAACACATTGTGATGAACTTTTATTTTACATTGAATTATCAATGAAATTGAACATTATCAATGTGAAAAGCATGGAATACTGGTCAAAAATGGTAGCCGATGTTAAGCATATGACAATTGCTTGGAGAACAGGTGACAAGAAAAGATTAGCAAGCAATGACAGTAAATAAAAATATAGGTTACATGCTGTATAAACCGTTGTTTCGTCCGCTGGCAATATCAACAACAATAACTGTAACAACAGCAACGGTGTTCGCCCATTCTGTATCACACAGACAGTAAGAGTAGGCATTAAGCCGAAATCAGATAAAGATACAAAAAAGTGTGTGACCTTTCTCAAAAGGATAAATACAAAGGAATTTTTACTATGGATAAAGATGTTATATGTGATTATGGAAATCTGTATAAAGCATATAAAAAAGCTAAAAGTGGTAAGAAACATAATTCAAGCACTGCAAAATTTGAAGCAATGAGCCTTGAAGGACTTCATATGTTGAAAGAACAACTTGAAAATCGGACATATCGGATGAATCCATATAATGAGTTTAAGGTCTACGAACCTAAAGAAAGAGTGATTAAATCGTGTTCATTCAAGGATAAGGTTGTCCAGCATTGCTTATGCGACAATATTTTGCTCCCAAGGTTGAAGCGTGAATTTATAAAAACAAACTACGCAGGGCAACTCGGCAAAGGAACCCACTTTGGCATGGATTGTTTGAAAGAACGCATGCTTGAATTTTATGAAGAGCACAGTCTTGACGGTTGGATTTTGAAATGTGATGTTACAAAATTTTTCTATCAGATAGACCACGAAGTGTTGAAAGATATAGTCGATTACTATTTTGATGATGAATACACGAAATGGTTGAATCATCTATACATTGACAGCACCGTTGGTTTAGGATTGCCGCTTGGCAATCAGGTAGCGCAGGTATATGCGTTGCTTATGTTAAATGGGTTAGATCATTTTGTAACCGGCGAGTTAGGAATTGAATTGTATGGTAGATATATGGATGATTTTTACTTGATTGCACCAAGCAAAGAATATTTGAAGTATTGCCTGGATTGTATAAATCAATTTGTAGTGAGCCTGGGATTATCACTTAATGGCAAGACACAGATAGTTCCATTTAAAAATGGAATTTTGTTTACAGGTTTCCATCACTATATAACTAAGGATGGAAAATATATACGGAAATTGAATGGCAAAAGTAAGCGCAAGATTTATAAAAAGTTAAAAATTTGGACGGAACTTGTTAATGAAGGCAAGATGACGGAGCAGAAATTCTATGAAAAATATGGTGCTTTGAAGAACCATATGCTACATGGCAATTGCGTAAAATTGTGTCATTCCATGGATGTATATGTGGAGAGATTGTTAAATAAATCGAATAGTATAAGGAGAAATAAATATGGTTAAGTGCGACAAAGGGTTTGTTGAAATCAGCGGTGTCAAAAATGAAGTTATAGCTGAGACTGCAGTATTGCTTAAGTCTTTACGCGAACATATAAGTGAGGATGAGTTTGAAGAGATTATTGAAGACTCAAAAAAGACCGATGATGAGATCAAGGCAGAATTAAAGGAAGCCAAGGAAAAAATTATTGCAAAAATTTTAAGAGAAACATTACGGGAGGATAAGTAGATGGAAGATAATACACAGATAGTTGCAACAGAACAGAAGAAAGAGGTAGCAACCTCAAACAAGGTGACCGATTACAGTCTTGGTATATTTGGTACATCCGATAATTTCATCATGGCAATGCAGATGGCTAAAGCATTGGCCGAGTCAACTATTGTACCACAGACATACCAGAAGAATCCATCTAACTGTCTTATCGCTATTGAACAGGCACAGAGGATGAGAATAAGTCCTCTTATGGTCATGCAGAATCTGTACCCTATACAGGGTAGACCATCATGGAGTTCTCAATTCCTTATTGCCCAGGTTAATAATAGTGGTAAATATGACATTGAGTTACAGTACGAGGAAACAAAGGACGCAAATGGTAAGCCTTTCTCATGCACTTGTTGGACATTGAAAAAAGGCAGAAGAGTAGAAGGCATGACCGTAGATATGCAAATGGCGAAAGACGAGGGCTGGCTTGGCAAGAATGGCAGTAAATGGAAAACAATGCCGCAGCTTATGCTTAGGTATCGAGCTGCATCGTTTTTCTCACGTCTTAACTGTCCTGAATTAACGATGGGATTGTACACCAAGGAAGAAGTTGAGGATGGCGATTTTAAGGAATATACAGTCGAAGACGTATCAGTACAGGTGCAGAGTGATCTTGAGAATGCCAATTCACAGGAGTTTGTCGAGGGCGAAGAAGTACCAGAGTTTGCAAAGTAAGGGAGGAGTTTTTCAATTGAGAATAGTTTCACAAAGTGGAATGATTGATTATCCATACGAAAATAGTGTTGTATTTCTTGATCGTAGGTTTGAATATGCCGTATCGATTCAAGTGATTGGATGCAAGGAAATAGAAGTACTAGGCAAATATTCCACAAAAGAAAAAGCAGTTAAGGCTATAGAAGAACTAAGATATGCATATCTGTGTAATGAGCGTTTAAGACAAGGCGTTGAACTTCCAGGCGATGCTATAGTAAAGCTTCTTGAAGGTATATGCGGATTATATCGTTTTCCACAGGACGATGAAGTAGAGGTATAAGTATGAAACTTAAATGTATATCTACTGGTAGCATAGGCAATTGTTATTTACTCACAAATGCAAGCAACCAAACGCTTATTCTTGATTGCGGAGTGTCAATCAAGGAAATACAAAGAGGTCTTAATTACAACATTAAGGATGTCGTTGGTGCCATTGTAAGCCATGCTCATGGAGACCACATCAAGGCAGCAGTTGATTTAAAAAAGCTGGGCATACCAGTGTGGAAACCGTTTGAATCCGTTAGTAAGGCTGTAAAAATGGGAGAGTTTACAATTCGTTGTTTTTCTCTCCCACACAACGGCACCCTGAACTACGGATTTTTGATTAAGGTTGATGGGCAAAAAATGTTGTATATGACAGACTTTGAATATTGCCCGGTAACGTTTAAAAAGCAAAACATAGACTATATGTTGATTGAGTGTAACTACATCAAAGATATGGTCGATACTGATGCTCCGAATTACACTCATAAGATACTTGGTCATTGTGAATTAGCTACATGTAAGGAGTTTGTTAGAGCAAATGCTACAGATAACCTGCAGAACGTCATATTGTGTCATTTGGGCGTTGATACAAGCAATGCCGATAGAATGGTTGCCGAGATATGTGAAGTGGCTAAAAACGCAAATGTGGACGTTGCAAGAGCCGGAGCAGAATGGTGTTTGAGAGCAAAGGACGAATGTCCATTTTAAGCAGAAAGGAGTACGAAAGATATGGCGAAAGCAAATGAGAAAGTACACGAATATAGAATGTCCGGTGCGGCTTGGTTGCTAGAAGTAATCAAACGTGAGGGCATAGAAGAGGCGGAAAAGGAACTGGCCAAACGCAGAGCGTGTTTTGTTCCACTTGAAATTCCAACATCAAAGATGCGTGAATTTGAGCAGAAAGTTAAATGGAACACAATAGACACAGTAGTCTTGTTATCATGTGCAACATTGCACGATGAATTTGGTTTTGGTCATGACAGATTATGTAGGTTTATTGAGCGCTTTATGCTTAAAACATCTTGTCTTGCCGATGAAGACGTAAAGTGGCAGGACTATATAGCCACATTACAGGAAGAGGTTGGAATAACCTTTACGATTAGAGAGAATGGAGAAAAATAACATGAATAAAGTAATCTTAATGGGTAGACTTACCCGCGACCCAGAAATCAGATATTCACAGAATGGCGATCAAATGTGCATAGCTAGGTATACGATAGCCATAGATCGTAAATTCAAGAAACAGAGCGATGGACAGACAGCGGATTTTATCAACTGCATTGCATTTGGCAAGAGCGCTGAGTTTGCAGAGAAGTACCTTAAACAGGGTACTAAGATTGCCGTTACAGGTAGAATCCAGACTGGTAGCTACACAAACAAGGATGGCAATAAGGTATACACGACTGATGTGGTTGTTGAGGAGCATGAGTTTTGCGAAAGCAAGAATGCGAATAGCAGCAATAGTGAGCAGTCCAGTATGGCAAATGCAAGCAATCAGCCAAGCTCTGGAAACGACTTTATGAGCATACCAGAGGGCATAGATGACGATCTACCTTTTAAATAGGAGCAATATTGATTTGTGGTGGGTGGGATGGAATATAAAGGAGTGAAAGCGAATGAGCGGAATTAAAGGCTATACAGCGGAAGAAGTTGCACGAGATGCAAAGCAAAAACTTATTAGCGATTATGAACTTTGCAAGTGTAATTTAGCTCAAATCAGACAGCACGAAAAAGAAATTGCAGATATAAGACTTGATTACAATTTAAAGATAGCAAAGTATAGGAAGAAAAGCGTAAACAGAGTTCTTGACTTCGTAAGAAGTGAATATAGAGCAGGTAGAATTTGCGACCTTGAAATATTGCTTTGCCACTGTCAGAACAAGTTGAATGGCAATATTGATGGAATAGAATTAGACCTTGATGAGCATTTAAGAGGAGTTCCTTTTGAGAAAGTGGGTAAAAACGAATGAGTGCAAGAAAAGGAAAGAATCTAAAGCGGGTGAAGTATCAGCTTAAAGTGCTTGAAGATGTGCTAGGGCAGGATGCTACATCGAGACGTAAGAACATATCAAGCAGGCGTGCATTAAGAATCGCTCAAGCGTGTGTTGATAAGCAGATATCAAAGCCGCTTGAGTCATGGGGCGCATATCAGCGTTGCCCTAGTTGCGGGGAGACGCGTATATGTTTTGGTAATTACTGTCCGAACTGTGGACAAAAAATTGATTGGGAGGAGGTGGAAAACAATGGAGAGATTAACAAATAGCAATAAAGAAATACCAACATTAGTTGATAATGCTGAATATTGGCTGAAAGCGTATTTTAAGCTTAAAGATTACGAGGACTTAGAGGAACAGGGCAAACTTATTAAACTGCCTTGCAAGGTGGGAGATACAGTATATGTCAATGGCGTTTTAGGCTGCGGTGAAGCAGAAAGATACAGGGTTATCCGAGTTGATTATCACAGCACATTAGGAACAGGAAAAAACGAGTTTTACATTGAAGCTTTACTTTGCACAGACCCCGATAGTTCAATAGGATTTTATGATAAGCAGTTTGGCAAGACCGTATTCCTCACAAAATCCGAAGCCGAGGCGAAACTGAAAGAATTGAGAGGTGGGGAAAATGAGATGCGATAAATGTAAAAATGCAGACATTTGCCTTGACCACAGAGAGTTGAAAACGTTACAGGGCTGTACAAGCGGTATTCCTGACAGGAAGAGATTGACCAATGCCGACAGGATAAGGAACATGTCGGATGAAGAGTTAGCGGAGTTTCTTGTTAAGTACGACATATCACTTAAGGATAAAGAAATAGAACCCAATAATTGGCTTGAATGGCTTCAATCAGAAGCAGAATAGGAGAGAATATGGAAGATAGATATTTATTTAAGGCAAAGAGAGCTGATAACGGGGAATGGGTGGAAGGAAATATTCTTTTGGATATTGAAAAGAATAAACCATCTGAGACATACAGAATTTATCCAATTGATCATGTTGATATTTGCAGGATTGTGGATGAAACAACTATCTGCCAATGTACAGGATTGAGAGATAAGAACGGCAAGCTAATTTGGGAGAATGATATATTGATGTGCTATGACAATACCGACAATCTTGTAAAAGTGGCATATGGGGAATTTGATGTAATCGATGCGGACTCGTTAAATGTTTCTGACTCTGTTATTGGCTGGCATCATGAGGTTGTATCAATGGACGCATTAAGCAAATGCGAGCTACTTCGCTATGATATGCTACCACTTACTGAATATTATATACAGTTAATGGAATCAAAAAGGATTGGAAATATATTTGACAATCCGGAATTATTAGAAAGCGAGGGATAACATGACAGAAATAGTTATAAAATGCTGTCCATTTTGCGGAAAACCGCCAAAATTGATGCATAAAATTTATGAAAAACATGGCAATACTGGAGCTGCCCCATTTCACGAATTAGAAATAGCGTGGAAAATTAAGTGTGGGAACTGCGGAACAAGTAGGGAGTCAATAGGTTGCTCATATTATAATATTGATGAGTTCGGAGAGCTTAAACTTGTCCCTCAAAACTATGGCGATAAAGATGCATCATCAGTCTCGGATAAGAGACTTGAGGTAATAGAGATGTGGAATAGGAGATATTAACAAGGAGGTAGAGCATGACAGAGCGTGAGGCAGTAGAAAAGTTAAAAAATATGAGATTGTTTATGCAACTTGAGGACGAAAAGAACGAGAGCAAATTTGTGGAAGATGACTACAAAGCCAATGAAATGGCGATACAGGCACTTGAAAAGCAGATACCAAAGCCGCCGGAACCATGGGGTGCAGGTCAGTGCTGTCCTAACTGCGGAGTTGTGCAGATTATTTTTGATAATTTTTGTCCAGCATGTGGACAGAAAATCAGTGAATAACTAGAGAAAAAGGAGGCAGAGAATGACAGATCAAGAAGCTATTGCAGAGTTAAGTCGTAGGGCATACAGAACAACGTGTTATGGAAACAAGGTATTAGAGCATGAAGAGAACCTTGTTGCGATTAAAGCACTTGAAAAGACAGCAAAGAAACCGCAAAAGAATGGCTTATATTCAGCACATAGTGGCATTTTTAGAAAAATACCCGCATATACATGTCCCTCATGTGGGAATATGTGCCTTGAAAAATGGGCGACTGAACGGAATATTACAAGCTACTGCTGGGATTGTGGTCAGAAATTAGATTGGAGTGATGAAGAGTGAGACTGATTGATGCAGATAAGCTTAAAAAGGATTTGGAATCAGTTACCTTAAGTAATGGAACTTTGCTCAATACAAATACAATATTACTATTACTGGATAAATATCCAACCGCCTATGATAACGACAAGGTCGTGGAAGAGTTAGAAGAAATAATACATCCCAAACGTCTTTATTTTTGCAGAGTATCAAAAGGTGGATGCAACAAGCCTGATGATTTTGGTTGCATAGATTGCGCAATCCAAAAGGCAATTGAGATCGTGAAGAGAGGTGGGAAGAACGAGTAAGCCAAATTATAAAAAAATATATGCTATAGAAAAATCCAATCGTGAAAGGCTTTTGAGAGTTAATCCAAATCTTGATGATAAGAGCGGCATATACTTTCTAACCCGGACAGACGAAGATGGAATATCTTACTTTTACATAGGTCAGGCTGTGAAAATCTTGCAGCGGATGTGTAGCCATCTTACTGGGTATCAACACATAGATTTGTCGCTGAAGAAACGAGGTTTTTACAGCGAGGATAACCCCTACGGATGGCAGATTAATTTTATCTACTACCCTAAAGCTGAACTAGATCAGATGGAGCAGTATTGGATATTGCAGTACACGAAGAAAGGCTATCAGTGTCGTTACAATAAGACAGCTGGTGGACAGGGTGAGGGCAAGGAGAAGATAAACGAGTTTAAGCCCTCTAGGGGTTATCGAGATGGCTTAGAACAGGGTAGAAAGAACCTTGCAAGGGAATTGTCCTCTATTGCAGAAAAACACCTTAAAATCGAAATTAGAGAGGATAAGGCTAACAATAAGGTATCGCAGAGGCAGTATGAGAAGTTTATGGATTTGTTGAAAGTGGGTGATTCAGAATAATGAATGAGTATGGTCAGTTTGACATATTTGACTATATTTCAGAACCAGTTGCCATAACAAAACCTATTAGGTTGATAGAATTATTTGCCGGCTATGGTAGTCAGGCAATGGCACTCAAAAGAATAGGTGCAAAATTTGAACACTATAGAGTGGTGGAATTTGATAAGTATGCTATTGCAAGCTATAACGCAGTACACGGTACAGATTTTCCAACAATGGATATAACAAAGGTTCATGCAGTTGATTTAGGGATTATAAACACGTCAGCGTTCACTTACTTACTTACTTACTTACTCGTTTCCTTGCACGGATTTGTCTGTTGCTGGAAAACAAGCCGGAATGTCTAAAGGCAGCGGTACAAGAAGTGGTTTATTGTGGGAAGTTGAGCGAATATTAACTGAAATCAGAGATAGTGGTGGTGAGCTGCCACAAATATTGTTTATGGAAAATGTACCACAAGTGCACGGTAAAAAGAATATTGATGATTTTAGAGAATGGATAAAATTCCTTGAAAATCTTGGTTATACCAACTATTGGCAAGATCTTAATGCCAAAAATTACGGAGTGGCACAAAACAGGAATAGATGTTTTATGTTTTCTTTCCTCGGCAATTATGCATATTCTTTCCCAACTCCTATTCCGTTAAACAAAAGATTAAAAGACTATTTAGAAGATAGTGTTGATGAGAAATATTACATCAATAATGAAAAGGCTAGCAAATTGATTTATCAGTTAATTGACAATGGAACTTTGCCAAATACAATGCCTAAGAGCAGAGCAGAGCAGAGCAGAGCAGAGCAGAGCAGAGCAGAGCAGAGCAGACTTGCATTGACGGAACAATCAACAATCCGCAACAAAAAGAAGTTGCAAACTGTATCAAGGCAAGATATGACTGCGGAATATCGAACTTGCGGTCAGACGGAAACTTGGTTGTTAAAGGATATGGGAGGGACTGCGGACGGGCAAATTGATGTAGCTGTAACTCTTAGAGCGAGAGATTATAAAGGTCTTGATAATTATGGAAGTAATGGAGTAATTGAATGGAAGTAGTAGGAAGCATATATACAGAAGTTTCAGACAGATTTCAAAAAGGCATTATCGGGGGGGTATTTCCCGATGTGTAAAAGCCGAAAAACACGATTTAGGAGTGATTATGGCAGAAACGCAAGAAAGAAAATTAGGAAATATATATTCTTTTGATGGCGGTAATTATGCTGGAAATGTGTATGACAAGGAATTTGTATCGCCAACATTAAGGACAATGCAAGGAGGGAATACACAACCTATGATAGTTGCTATGCGTGGCAGAAATCCTGATAATCCGTCAGATAGGACTACAGGAAGCCCGACAGAACAGAGATTAGAAGTAAATACGCAAGGCACAAGTAATTGTTTAACAAGTGTACAGAAAGATAATATGGTTCTTGTGAAACAAGCTACAAAGCAAGGATATGCAGAGTGTAAATTAGGGGGGGGTGATAGACATATCTTTCCCAGATAGTGCCACCAGGCGTGGCAGGGTTCAAAATCAAGGCGAAATTTGTCCGACTTTAATGTCTCAAAACCAAGAATTATGTAAAATTGAAAATCAATACCGTATCAGGAAATTGACACCTAGGGAATGTGGGCGGTTGATGGGTGTATCTGATGAAGATATTGACAAAATGGCAACAGTCAACAGTAATACACAGCTATATAAACAGTTTGGCAACAGTATAGTAGTTGATGTTATGTGCGCTATGTTTAAAAATCTAAATATACAATAGGAGAGTGGTGAATAATTATGCAGAATGATAGACCGTGTGATAAGTGCTTACATCATACCAGTGGACAATGTGACACATGGAAGTGTGAACCACAAACGTCAAAAGACATAGAGTATAAAACTAGGCAACAGATAGCAGCAGAAATGGAACTTGTGAATCCTCTTGTAGTTGATATTTCTAGTTCATACAAGCTATTTAGAAAATGTTTGTCTATTGTGAAAGGAGACTATTTTGGCAAAAAGAATTAGAGCAACGGCAGAGGCAAAACTTGATCCTGAATGGGAAAGAGCTTGCGCTATGGCTAATGATTTAAAATCTAAAGATGGCACCGTTCTTTGGGCATTAAGTTTTATTCATGCCTGGGAAGATGCGGTAAATATGATAAAGGAGGCGTTATGAGTTCTGTTAAAATTTTCAGCTTTGGCGCATTGGACGACAAATACAGTGTTCAGTGCAAGCAAAATGGCTATACTCTTAAAAATTCAGACAAATGGGACAAGATAGTTGACTGTATAATTATGCTATATATGCACGATATACTCACTGATAGCCGATACAATGAGTGCCTAAATAGAGTGCTGAAATTTTCTAAAGCAGACATTACAAAAGATGAAAACTAAAATCATATAAGGAGTGAGGTTTGATGGCAGTATACAGGAGTGTGCATTTATCATTTTGGACGGACAATAAGGTTGAGGATGATTTTACACCAGAGGATAAGTATTTTTATATTTATTTGCTAACGAACCCTCAGACTAATATTTGTGGTTGTTATGAAATTAGTTATTCTCAGATGACCAGAAATACCGGGTATAACAAGGACACGATAATAAGACTACTTGAACGTTTTGAAAATGTTCACAAGATTATTAAATTTGATAAGAATACCAAGGAGATATTGATTCTGAATTGGTATAAATACAACTGGAGTAAGTCCGAAAAAACGCTTACTGGGGTTGAAAATGTTGCAAAACATATTAAGTCGGAAGTGTTTAAAAAATATGTTTTGGATGTTGTGAATTGCATAAGAAATGATACCCCTATTATGGGGCATATATGCCCCATACAAGCATCTGTATCTGATACTGATATTAATAATATATATATTAATAATAAAAGAGATATAGTTAATACATCTAAGAATATTAATATAAATAATAATATACTAGATGAATTAATTACAGAGTTTAATATATCTAACTATTTATTGGATGGTATTAATACATGGCTTAAATATAAAAAAGAACGGAGGTTTACATACAAAGAGAGCGGCTTGAGAACCTTGGTTAAGACTATTAAGGTCAAGGCAGATGAGTACGGAGAACAGGCTGTCATCGCAATAATTGATGAGAGTATTGGAAATGGCTATCAAGGGATAACCTGGGACAGAATAAAAAAAGTTTATCCGACAAAGACACGGCAGAGTGCTAACGATCAGTTCGATAGGCTTATGGAGCAAATAAGGAGGGATGAAGATGGCAAAAATATTTAGATTTAGCGGTTACTTTGTGGATGGAGATATTATACCTTATAAGAATGCTGAAATATTCAAAACCGACTTGATTGAGGGCATGTCGGAAAAAAGCATTGTGTATGAGTTTCAGCAATTACACGTTGAAGAGGGGGAAAGCTTTGAATTAAACGGAGAAATGAATAAGAATTGCGATCTTGCATTGCTGACAAGGCATTTCAAGAAAGTGCCTAATTACGATTTTGATAGACCACTACCAGTAGCAGGTCAGAAGTACAAACATTTCAAGATAGGAAAAGTTGTAACAGTTATAGGAATATCAAGGCATACAGAAACTGAAGAAGTATCGGTTGTGTATGAGTATAAGGGCGTTATCTGGAATAGACCACTTGGAATGTTTATGAGTGAGGTTGATAAAGAGAAATACCCTAACGCAAAGCAGAAATACAGATTTGAACTGATAGGCGGTGATGATTACGACCAATAAAGAAACACGTAAGATAATAGCGGTGTTAATGGTTGCTTATCCAAACTACAAGCCAATTAACATTGACTTTACCGTGTCTGTCTGGACTGACATGTTGTTTGATTACTCTTACTCAGAAGTTGACATGGCAATTAAGGCTTACATATCAACAGATACCAGCGGATTTGCTCCGGCAATAGGACAGGTTATTGACAAGATTAAGTCAATAACTACTCCTCGGCAAATGGCTGATGCTGAAGCATGGTCATTGGTTCGTAAGGCCATATCGGATAGTAGCTACAATGCCAAAGATAGATTTAACGAACTACCGGTAACATGCCAAAGGGCGGTCGGATCACCGGCACAACTAAGAATGTGGGCGCAAGATATAGAGTTCAACGAAAATGTTGTTAGCAGCAATTTCATGCGGTGCTATCGAACAGAGATAGCACGACAGAGAGAGATAGACAGAATGCCGTCAGAAATACGGCAGATGATTGATAAAGTCAATAACAATTCTAAATTACTTCAAGATAAACAGGCTAATCTGCCTAAGATTACTCAAGATAAAAACTATAAACTGAATAGAGAGTAGTGACTATGGGAGCATCAACAGAACAGTACCATCGCCGTAAAGCTGCTGGATTATGTGTCGAATGTGGAAAACCGCTGGACAGGATAGGTGCTTACTGCACTAAATGTTGCAAGACACACACTGAGGAATCCATACAACAAAAACGCTGGTATGCCGGTAATGGAATATGCCCTACATGCCGAACAAATAAATTAATGGGGGTTGAAAGGCACTGCCCTGAGTGCCGTGCGCGAGAAGCTGAGCAAAAACTAAAAAAGAGGGAGTCGGACAGAGAAAACACCAACAAGCAGCACGCAGAGTGGGCAAAAACCAAATATGCTGAAAGGGTTGAAAAAGGCATTTGCACGAGGTGTGGAAAACGACCAGCTAAAGATGGTGCACATACATGCACGTATTGTGCCGAAAAAACCAACGAGTACCGACGAAGGAAAAGAGCAGAAATAAAAATAAGTGCGCAAGAAAAATACGAGAGGGGTATATGTCGATTTTGTGATAATCCTGTTAAGGATGGATATAAGTTATGTGAGCACCACTACCAGCTCAATCTTATCAACTCGGCAAAGGTAGACAGGAGTGCATATAACAGGCGACAGTATCAGATAAGTCAAAGGAGGCGAGTGACAAATGACAACAAAGAAAGACAATCCGTGTAAAGACTGCCCCGACAGATGTGTTGGTTGTCATTCAGACTGTGAGAGGTACTTAGCGTGGAGAAAAGTATATGATGAATGGAACAGCAAAGTGTTTAACGAGAGGTCGAAGAGTCGAGCAGTTGACAAGTATTTGATAGACAGAAGTTTAAAGACAAAGGCAGAGTATCGGAGGAAAAGCAGATGAAAGTTGTAGTTACGCAAAGCGGTAAAAAAGTGAATATTGCTGATATTGTTCTGCCTGATGATGTGGCGAGAACAATAGCTAGCATGATTGGTTGACAAGTTAATAAATGACAAGTAGAATGTGCCGTAGAATGTAGTGTATATGCGGCACATTTTACGTAGGAGGGTAATAAAGATGGAATGTGTGGCATATATAAGAGTGTCGACGGAAAGACAGGTTGAAGAGGGTTACGGCCTTGAAAGTCAAAAAAGAGATATTGAAGAATATTGTAAGAAAAATGAAATGCTAATCACTGATTGGTATATTGATGCTGGACTATCTGGGATGGACATGAGCAAGCGTGTTGAACTGCAACGGCTTATATCGGACATATCTAAAATAAACAACATAGTAGTATATAAGCTGGACAGGCTAGCAAGGGATTCAGTAGATGCATTATACATGATCGAGAAACTTTTTACACCGAAAGGTGTCAGAGTTAATAGCGTACACGATTTTGCCAGGTATGAAACACCACAGGATAGGTTTCAAACACATATTATGGCGGCAGTTGCCGAATACGATAGAAACACAATGTTGCTGAGAATGCGCGGCGGTATGCTGGAGAGAGTTAAAAATGGCTACTGGATGGGCGGTGGCAATACACCATACTGCTACCGATATGATAAAAACCTTGGCTATCTTGTACCAATTCCTGAACGTGCCGAACAGGCTAATAGAGCTATGGACTTGTTTATTGACGGTATGTCCGACTTAAAAATCAAAAGACTACTTGGCTATAATAGTGAATTTGTTGTGAGAAATATCCTCACAGGGGTTGTTAATATCGGTTATATTCCATACAAGGGCGGCACATATAAAGGATTGCATGAGTCGATATTTGAGCGTGACAAATTTTATCTTGCTCAGGAGTTGAGAAAAAGCAGACGTAAACAACATGCATACAGTCTTACCGAGCCACATTTGCTTACAGGTTTGTGTTATTGCAAAAACTGTGGTTGCAAGATGCGATACCAGAAGATAACCGGCATGGGAATTCACAAGATATATTGTTGCTCACACGACAAATACTTGTACTACTTGCCAAACTATAATTCAGATTGCGACAACCCCGGAGCATGGGCAAGTGATATTGAAAAAGCATTTGAGCATGAAATACTCGACATCTCAATAAATCTATCAAAATACAAGCCAAAGGCAAAAGAAACAAAGTTGCAAATACTGGCTAACCAGCTTGAAAAACAAAAAGCAAAGCTAAAACGGCTATACACCCTGTATGCAGAGGGAAACGACATGGTTTTGGATATGATTAAGACTTTGGAGACTGAGATTAGAGAGACTACCGAAAAGATCTCAGCTGAAAGAAAAAATGGTCAGCATGAGCAGAAAAAAGAATTTGTCTATGAAAATATAAAAAAACTTGCCGACATCTGGGATGGTATCAGCAAGTCTCAAAAAAACTCTATACTCAAAACTATAATTGATAAAGTGATTGTAGGCAAGGACGATATAGAAATTCAGCTAAAAAACTTTTAGCACCTACATAATGCAGTTCCTATGGCGTTAAGGTGGTGCTATACCGCATATACACTACATTATTTTTGACACATGACGCATAATGCGTCTTTTTTTATTGCCATTTTTAAAGTTGTATGATATGTTGAGTGTGTACTTAGGAGGTATATTGATGATTGATATATCTAAGCTGATAAAGGCTGAATATGAGTACATAAGATTAAATGCCAACTTCACGGAGCGTGAACTGCAATTGTATGAGTTGCGCAATAAACAATACACATATGAAATGTGCGCCGAGTTAATGAATATGAGTGTATCGACAATAAAACGGATAGCACATCAGGTAGACCGAAAGATAAACCGGGTGATACAATAATGACACTTTGGTGAGCTGATTATGAGCGGATAACGAACTCGTTACCGCTCTTTTTTTATGCAAAAATATAGTTACAGGAGGTGGCTTATGATTACTGACGAAATTCTGGAACGTATTTTTTCTAGGGAAGATGTGGCAAAAGTGCCACTTATATATCAATCAACAATGATACATGCAATTGACGAAGAACTCGAAAAGGAGAAATTGAATGATAGCACAGACACCTTATCAGAATATGATTTATAGTCAGCCGCAAATGGCTTATACACCTCAAATGTACAATCCATGGACAACTAGACCACAATCTCAGGTTCAGACCATGCCAGTAGAACAGCCTCAACAAGTAATGCAGCCACAAGTAAAGCCACTTACAGGTAAGGTTGTTCAGGCTTTAGAAGCAATAACGGCAAATGATGTTCCGATGGATGGCACCGCTGCTTTTTTCCCTAAACAAGATTTATCTGAGATTTATGTTAAGGGATGGAACGCAGAAGGACAAATTGAAACGATCGTGTATAAGCCTGTTAGAGATACAAAACCGACACAGACAGTAAATAATACTTTTGATGCAGAAAAATTTAAAATAGACCTATCAGAAAGCGTTACAGAGGGTATTACAGCAAGACTGGATAATCTGTATTCAAAAATTGAAGAAGTTGAAAGCAAACTAACAAGTTCTCAAAGAAAAAATTCGCGATCACAAAGTAAAGGTGGTGACGAAGAATGAACCCAATTAACATTTTTCAAATGATGAAGAATGGCCCACAACAGTTTATACAGCAATTAATGGGTAATAATGATCTTATGGGTAATCCCATGATGAAAAATACTATCAATATGGCACAACAAGGCAACATACAGGGTATAGAGCAAATGGCTAGAAACTTGTGCAAAGAAAAGGGATTAAATGCGGACGATGTATTCAATCAAATAAAAAGCAGACTTGGCAATTAGTAGCATATTAGATGTCTTTGCAAATTACCTAGGTGACATCTTTATGAATATATTTTCAGGAGGTAACAATATGTTTTCAAACTCAAATTGTGCCAGCGTACCTTTAGTGGCTAACATTGATGGTAATGGCAATAACAATGGTGGCTGGGCTGACGGCGGATGGCTTTGGATAATCGTTGTATTCGCTTTGCTTTTTGGATGGGGCAATGGTGGATTCGGCGGTTTTGGCAGCAACAATGGCGGTGGCTATGTTGCAACAGCTGCTACACAGGCTGATATTCAGAGAGGATTTGATAATTCAGCAGTTATCAGCAAGTTAGATGGCATTACAAATGGGCTTTGTGATGGATTTTACGCCATGAACAACAGCATGCTTACTGGCTTCAATGGTATTAACACAAATATCATGCAGACGGGCTATGGCATTCAGCAGGCTATCAATGCTGATACAGTCGCTAATATGCAGAATACAAATGCATTACAGGCGCAACTTGCAAACTGTTGCTGTGAAACAAGAGAAGCTATCCAAGGCGTAAACTACAATATGGCAACCAACACATGTGCTTTACAGAACACAATGAACAATAATACAAGAGATATTATTGACAGCCAGCAGGCAGGAACGAGGGCTATCCTTGATTTCTTAACACAGGATAAGATAGCAACACTTACAGCAGAGAATAATGATTTACGCAGAGCTGCTTCACAGGATAGGCAAAACGCACTTTTAACAACTGCAATGACAGCGCAGACAAGCCAAATCCTCGATGCGGTAAGACCGACACCAGTTCCTGCATATCCAGCAGCATCACCTTGCGGGCTGGGTAATTGGTCACCAAATGTGTTAGCAAACGGCTATGGCTATAACAATGGCTGTTGTGGTTGCAATTGCTAACATAAAATAATTGAGTATCTTAATTGAGTTTAACTCGATTTTAACCGATATAACCGGTTTTAACCGATTGAACATGATTATGTCTGCTATGCAGTATTACTTTTAATCTAAGGGCAGACTGAAATATGTTTGCCCTTATTTTGTGAAAGAGAGGTAAAAATAATGGAGATAACAGGAATTGCATTACAAACAGTTGCAGCCGGAGAAGATGTAGCATTTACAGAAACGCCGGTATGCGGTAGCAAATGTATAGTTCACAGACAGGGAAGCGGGATTATCAAGCTAAGAGGCATTACAAATCAGTGCAAAGCAAGATTTTTAATATCCTATAGTGGTAATATCCAGATACCAACAGGTGGTACAGTCGAAGCTATCTCACTTGCTATTGCAGTTGATGGAGAACCTTTACAGTCAACACAAATGATTGTGACCCCAGGGGCAGTTGAGAATTTCTTTAATGTGTCGGCACAGGCTTATATTGATGTGCCTTGCGGTTGCTGCAGTACAGTAGCGGTGCAGAATACATCTACACAGGCTATTGATGTACAGAATAGTAATTTGATTGCAGTAAGGGAGGCTTGATATTATGCATAAATGGGCTAAACAGATTATGGAATGTGTCAAAGCGAAAGTCGAAGCAATCGGATTAGACAACTTTGAAGGGCAGAACCTTGACGATTTAAAGGATTTTACAGAGATAGCTAAGAATATAGCTTGCTTTGACAAGAATTACAGGATTGTTGAGGCTATGGAAAAATCAGAAGATAACGAGGATATTATCCGTATGGTTGAACAGTACGAAGATTATCCAGATAGAAGATTTTACGATAACTACCGCTATGCTAATGGCAGATTTGCACCAAAAGGTAGAGGAACAAGGAGAGGTTATATAGAACCGCCTTACTATCATCAAATGCCAGATGATTACAGAACATGGGAAGATAAGCCTATGCAAGAGAGAATGAGAGATCTTGATCGCATGAGCGGCAGAATGCATTATACAGAGCCGATAACTGCTACAAGAGACAGCAGAGAAGGTAAAAGCGGCATGATGAGAAGATCATATATCGAAGCCAAGGAAATGCATAAGGATAAAGACACAACTATGCAGGAGCTTGAAAAGTACCTCAAAGGAGTTAGTGAGGACATTACAGATGTGATCGGCAGCATGACCCCGGAAGAGCGGTCAATGCTTAAATCAAAAATGTCTACACTTGTAACAAAACTGTAATAATTACACATGGTGTATATAGGCGTGAGAGAGTGCATAGTCGCTCTCTTGCGTTTTAAGGGGGTATATGGCTTGAATTTTGAATTAAATGGTATTCAATGGAAAATTGTATGTGTAGATAATAAAAACCCATTATTGAGCCGCACAGACGGCTCTATGAGCGTGGGAGTAACAGATATGAATACCCACTGTATATATTTGGCTAAAAGTCTGCATGGTGCATTTTTACGCAAAGTGCTTACACATGAGCTGTGTCATTGCGTCTGTATGTCATATGACATATATATGCCGATAGAACAGGAAGAGATGTTGTGCGACTTTGTTGCCACATACGGCGACCAAGTATTTGACATTGTTGATATATTAACAGGATATATGGGAGATAAAATGTATGGATAACATAGATAAGATATTAGAGTATATAAGACGAACTAACCCAGATATGACTAGGCAAAAGTTGATAGAGGAGTTAGGGCAATCTCACTATATTGTCAAAGCCCTTGTTATTGTATCAAATCAAAAATAAAAATTAATTTTTCAAAAATTCTTATAAAAAAATATTCGGATTAGTGTATACCCCCCCTTATCAAATAATTCTGAAAATTTCGGACGGTCAAAAAATTTTTTCTCAACTTTTTCTCAATTTCATGCGAGTTTTGCTCAGATTTTTGAACAGATTTGAAACACTTCAACGTGGCAAAAGTGAGACATAACCCAAACCGGGAACAGCCACACGGCGAAGAATACCGCCGGCAACGTTTGCAATATGCCTTTATCACTGTACTAGACTTTGTATATTGTATTGTATGCCGTTGTTGGTAGATTTACACACTCACGCGCTCAAAATGACTTAAAACGCAAATAAACGCGTTGTTATATTTACTTATACAACAGCAGTATAAAACCGGACAAGATCAACCGCCAGAAACGGCAGCAGAAAAGCGCAATTAATAAGCCGTAGCATATGATATAATTGTATAGAATTACACAAACAATTCACACAATTAAATATAACTATACAGCCAATAAGGCTATACATGAACAGCATAGCACACAGGCGCAAATATAGCAATATTATATTATCAAAGATCCGAAAGCCCCCCGGCTGGAATTGAACCAGCCACAACCCACCAAGAACGGCAAAAGGGCGCGCATGCGCCCTTTTTTAATTATAATTTATTGCAAACTGCGGAAAATATAAATTAATTTCTGCCGAATCCTTAGCGGAAAAATCACCAATAATATTATTATCTTTATAGATCCACCCCCAGTAGTTACATGTTAAATCATTAAAAAATATTCTGATCTTGTCCGCATCCATGGCATGATCGCCGTTGTACATGTCAATTTTCATTTGTATGTTCTCCTTTTGTTTATATTCCCTCTAGGGTAGCAGCAAGGGGCGGAATCGAACCGCCCGAAATTCCTTTAATTCTTGCCGGTTTTATGAGAATGCCCTGCGGGCGATCTCGTCTAATATTATTTTTTTGTTTTCGGCTGTTGGAGCAAGTAGCCAATCCGAGACAACTACATAATTAACGCATTTAACGCCGTTTATGCTCCGCTCTTGTCTCTTCATCTGTGGGTTAAGATCCATTGCACCAGTGTAAATGCCTTCGCCGTCCAGCCTTGTAACATCAACGGCGATATATTCCGCCTTTTCTCTGCTTCCCCTGGACAGCTCAACAACTATCTTGTTGCCGTCCTTGTCTAGATCAGTAAATGTTATTACCTCTCTGTAAATCTTGCCGCCGTGCTCCGCTCTTATGTCCTCTGTGTAGTTTCTCATGTGTTTGTACCTCCTAAAATATATTATTTCGGTCTGCCATCATCAGAACCGGGAGACCGTCCCCGGCTGACGCTCCGAAGTTGGAGCGTTTCGGCTAATATCTACTAGGCTTTTCGTAGCGAATAATCGCCACCGTTTCCCCGGTGCTCTTAAGCACGCCTAAACCGTTCCACATTGGGCCGTTAAGCCCTTTCAATCTCGGCTGGCCGAACAACTCCGGGCGCGTCCTCTCTGCCCAATCATCATCATGATAATCATATATTAAGTTCTTGAATTGCTCCGCTGTCTTGATCTCTGTTGGGAGATCGTAAACGCATTTCATGCCGTCAGCTGTCATTCCTATAACCATTTTTCACACCTCCTTTATACACTCTATAGAAAAGCTTTTCACTTCTCCATCTGCCATCAATCCGGCGAGCTCAAAACTTAAGTCCTGCGGATCAAGTGGATATGTATCTTTTGTGCCGTCTGTGAATGCTACATTGATTGTTATTTTCATAATTTATACCTCCTTAACAATGAAATCATGTTCAATTGTTCTGATCTGATCTTTATTTGCCTTTACCTCTCCGATATAACTTTTGGTTGCTCTGTCATAAATTTTAACTATTCTCATTTTTTTATTCTCCTTTGTATTTTCTGCCTTGCTATCCACCAGGCACCGGCGGCAAGCTCTTGCAAGTCGTCAATGTCTGTCGTGCGGAATTGTCAAGGCGTTATCTCTTTGATGTAACTAAAGTATAACGCACATAGATGCTTGAAACAAGATGGAATAATGACTAAAATAACGCACATAGAACACGGCAAATTTGTGCATCATGTATAACGCACATATAACTATTGACATTATAACGCACTTATGCTATTGTTGATCTATCATATATAAGGAGGTAAGGCAAATGGCAGAATTAAAAACAAGTCAGAGCCAGCGCAAAGCGGTGAGAAAATATGAAAATAATAACTACAGATTAAATATTGTATTTCCGCGAGGAACAAAGGAACGCATTGAGGCGTTGAACCTGAATAAAACAAATTCGGCATTTATAAGAGATACTATATTGAGTAAACTTGATGAGCTTGAAAAAATATTAAAATAACGCACATATACCTATTGACATTATAACGCACTTATGGTATTGTATAATCAACAGATAACACAAAGGACAACCGCCAGAGGCGGAGAAAGAGAGGAACAAAATGAAAATTACAGGAGTGGGAGTTATTAATAAAAATAAAGCTATGTCAATATTGACAAAAGAGGGACGCGAGGCAGTAAAAGCCGGAGAGATCACAATTGAGGAACTCGGCGAGATGTACAAGCTCCAGCTTGTAAAGGAAAGCACCAAAATCGGAAACATGGAAGATACATTCAGGGAATCATACAAATGGATCCCGGAAGATCTGAAAGAGCAGCTGACGCCGGAGCAGCTCGGAAAACTTACTGATTGTTTTTATAGCTGCTACAGTGCCGGCAAAATGGCAAAATAATATAGCGAGCTTATACTCGCTATATTAAAAACATTATTGTTTCAATCCGTGACCGCTGGAATTGCTAGCGGTCCATCGTGTCAAGCAACCATGACACGAGACTATTATATAATAATATATGATACTGAGGAGGTCAAGAAAGAATGGAAAATAAAGATATAAAAATAATAATGGCCACAAACAAGACAAAAAGAGAGGCAGAGGAATACTTAAAGCGTGGCGCCGTAGTCTGCGAATATGGGGATTATTTAGAGCACTTTGACGAGTACGCCGGAGAGTTAGAAGAAGAATATAAACAGCAGTTAAGGCATGAGGTGGAGACCTCGGACGATGGCCCGCTTGTAAACTGGGATATGGATTTAGTAACTTTTGAGGGTGCCAGATATGTGATTGAATATATTATATAAAAGCAAACGCTCCAAAATGTCAAACTTTGACGCACGGCTATTATTGATATAATAGCCGTGTTTTTTTATGCTTATTATATATAAAATTCTGGAGGTGTAAGAAAGTGTTAGAACGTGGTTATTGTTATAAGCTAAATATAAATAGCCGTCAAAAGATGATAAAAGAGTATAATAGAGCAGCACAGAAAAGCGGACTGCTCCCGGCATCCATGTGTGATGTTTTTGCGATTTTTGAAGAGGATGACAGCCGGGCGCGCTGCATGCTGGATTTTGGACCTTATGCGCATATATGTACTAGCATCTGTATAGATCAGCTTGAACAGCACAAAGCCGGGCGACAAAGTGACGGAAGTTGGGACTATCCAACATTATTTGATCTGACAGAACAAGAAGTTATAGAGAAATATAATAAAATGTGGGATCGGTTCGCAAACTGGCCATAAAGGAGAACAACCCATTGACAGATCAGTAAAACAATGATATATATAATATTGTTTTTATTTTTGTTGTAAACACTAAAGAGGTATTAACCGCATAGAGTATATCTAACTGTATTCTATGCGGTTTTTATTGTATATGTATATATAATAGCTAGAGAGGAGGCGGAGATATGGAGAATAGCCAGGAGCTGGAAATATTTGATAATGAAATAGATATGTATTTACAAGAGTTTTGCGATACTCACAAGCCGCCTATTGACGACCTCACGAACTGCCCACAAAATTTGTGGTCGGGCGCTATGATGTATATATATAGACATATGTTTAAAGGTACAGACAGATTATTAAACAATAATAATATATATATGTCTAAAGGTGCTATATATTCTAACATGTATGATTATAATAAATGTTTAGATATATGCGAGTATTATATATATATTTGTGGTTTATATAACAAAGTACCATCAATTATAGATTATTGCCATTTAACAGGCATTGACAATGATACAATAACGGAGTGGGGCAAGGATAAGCCAAGCCACCCGCGGACGAGAATTTATAAAAAACTTCGTGGTTTTCGTGAGAATTGTCTGACAAATCGACTAATTGACACAAAACAGGCGGTCGGCTTAATCGCGATACAAAACAGGGAATACGGCTGGAATGACACTGGCGGATCTGCTGCCGGAGGTGCTACAATCGCCCTAACTGCCTCAGATGTGCGCAAGTTGTTAGAGTCAAATTGTGCCAAACTTCCAGACAATTCAGCGCAACCGGAGGCCATAGAGGTTGATTGTACCATATCAAATTGTTCTAACAATTCAAACAATTTAGAACAGGTCGGAAACGTAGGAAATAAGCCGCTTTTGGGCAGCAATAATACAGAGTAAACATATAATTGTGCGCGAAACGTGGGTTTTGCG
>ERZ1024431.20-NODE-20-length-36601-cov-90.825590_pt1 | contig 36601 bp, 57 predicted proteins | sample MGYA00520782_ERZ1024431 | MGnify/ENA primary metagenome ERZ1024431 (study PRJEB33242, sample SAMEA3444288) | Homo sapiens | biome: Host associated; feature: Gastrointestinal tract; material: Stool | place: Uganda | collected 2011-01-01 ...
GTAATCTCCGCTCGAACCAGCCGTACTGGAATAGCCGCTCGAACCAGCCGTACTGGAATAGCCGCTCGAACCAGCCGTACTGTAATAGCCGCTCGAACCAGCCGTACTGTAATCTCCGCTCGAACCAGCCGTACTGCGATCTCCGCTCGAAAAAGGCTCTTTGCCTTTTACGCGGTTAAAAACGGCAGCCACCGTAGCTTTTACCAGCCCTGCAAAATTCACCTCGCCTTTCACCGTCAGCTCAGTGCAAGCCAGCTTGCTATCTTCGCCGCTTTTGTCAACGTCCCCGCCGCACTCAACCTCAAAGAAGCGCGGGTTATCCTTCAGCGGGTAGTAGTGCAGCACATCCAACGGGTTCTCGCAGGCGTGCATTCCGGCGTTGCAGCAGTCCGCTTTGTCCTCATGGTAGGTCTTGCCAATCTCGTACTGCTTGCCCCGGCACTGCATATTTTTGTCCATGGCCTTGTATGCGATGATCTTCTCACTCATGGGTGGTGTCCTCCTTTCTATCAATGCCGCAGCACAACATTGGACGAATGAACCAGATAGATCACGCCGTCAATCTTCACTTGCAGCTGGTCGCCTTCGTAATCATCCCAACTGTTCAGCTTGCCCTCGACAATCGTGCCGTCAGGCATTTTCAGCTGTGCCCAGTTGTATTCATAGTTCAGGTCGATTACCTGCTTATTGCATCCGGCCATCAGCAAAGCGCTTGCCAATACGGACGCTACGCCAACAATAACTTTTTTCATGCTCGTTTCTCCTTTTAATAAAATGTCTTCTCTTTGCTGTGCCATCGCGGTGCGTTTCCTCGCGCTTCCATTCCATTGCAACGCACGTCGCCGCTTCGCCTTGAGTTGTTTTGCCTTTGCAGCGCTTGCTCCGCACGTCGCTGCGGTGCCATCGCAAATCACGGCATTTCTTCTCTCTGCCATGCCAATGCATCCGAAGCAAAACCTTGCCGCAGCGAATCGTTACGGTGCACCGCTTTTCCTTCGCAAATCACATCAGCGCTTTTCTCTGCCATGCTATTGCTCAGCACCGCCCCGCCTTGCCGTTGCTAAGCCCATCAATTCCTTTCCTTCGCTTTGCCTATCTGTGCTTCTCAGTGCCGCTGCGCTGCGGTAGTCCGCGATACCCCGCCACTGCACAGCAGTTCACCTCATAGCCTTCGCTTTGCCGATCTAAGCAATTCCGTTGCGCATCGCAGCACAGCTGTCCGGTGCCTTTGCGGTTCAGTTCCATGCTCATCATCGCCATCGCTAGGATAATCAACGCATCGCCCTTGCGACGCAGGGACCAGCGCCGCCATGCCCTCGCTCTCAGGCCTTCACCTCATAGGCGGTGTAAGTAAACCGGCCCTTGCCGCTATTGCGCCACTGGCCGATGCCGCGCAGAATGCCATAATCCAGCCACTCGCGCACGGCCTTTTCGTGGCTGTCGTCAAGGAGGATCACGTCAAACTCGCAGCTGCTGCCCGCCGGGATTTCCTCACTGTTGGCAAGGCTCACGCGCTCGCCCTGTGCGGTCTGGGCACGCAGCGGACGCTGGCAGTCGGTAATCTCTCCGTTTGTCAGAATCGGAATCATGCGGGGCTGGACGAAGATCAGACCGTCAATGACCTTCTTGTAAGCGGTCAGCTTGCCGCTCTCGTTCACGGCCTTCTTCTTGCCGGTCTCGGTCTTGCCGCCGATGCGGGAAAGCATACCGCAGGCATCCTTAAACATGCCTTTGATCTGGTAATCGTAAAAAATCGGATTGCCGTCCGGGTCACGCGGGAACACGGTCATGCCCTTGTCAGCTACCGCATCAGGGCCAAGAGCCGCCACTTCATCCTCGATGGTGGCAGCATCCGGCGACTTGCTGGCGATAAACTCGCGGGCCACATTGGGATTTGCGGGCCATGTGCCCAGCACCGGCTCAATAAACGTAGCTTTCACATGCAGTTTTTTCATCTTTGTAACCTCCAAAATATATTGCTTACGCCACACCGTTGGTTTCGGTCTGGCGGTCGTTCTTGCGCACCGCAGCCATGCCCATTCCCATCCAGAGCAGGGTCTGCTTGTCGCGCGGATCCAGCGAATCAAACAGCTCGTTCACCAGTGCGTCCGCAGCGTGGGCCCCGTCAATGGGGATGCTGTACCGCTCTGCTGCCAGATCGGTGCGGTTCTTCTTTGCCTTTGCCATAAAATCAACTCCTTCTGCGGTTGGCACCCGCGACCTTGCCCGGCTGGCTGCCGGGTGGTTTCGACTGCTGCCATGCAGTCATCATCAGGCGGGATAATCGGGCTCTTTCAGCAGCCCTTCCTGTTCGTCCAGCATCTCCCATGTGATGCCGGCCTCCCGGAGCTGTGCGCCCCGGCGCTTGTCGCTCTGCAGGGCCCCCAGATACCGGCGGCGCTTATACTTGACGGTCTTTTCCTTCCATGCCAGGCGCACGTCCGGGTCTGCCTTGAGCTCCGCAATGCGGGCTTCCACCTCTTCGTCCGTCATGGTGTGACGGCGGCTCTTGACTTCTTCCATGATTCAAACCTCCTTAAATACCTTCACACCAGCCACGGTGTAGTCCGCCGCCGGGCCTATATAACCGTAAGTAAAAGCAACTACCGGGTGCCACACGCCATTGTCGTACACTTCCAGTGCATCGCAATGCGTCTCAGCCGCAGCGCCGTGAATCCACTGGCCGGACCGGCGGCATCCCTTCCAGCGGAACCAGTTGCGACCCATTGTCGGTGCAGCATAGCCAACGCTGTCCGCATCAGCTACTTCCCGGATGCGCATGTCCCGGGTTGATCTCTCGTAAATATCCATCATTCAGCCCTCCAGCTCCTTCAGCAGAGTTTCAAGCTCTGCGATCTTCTTCTCGTAGTACATCCCACCCTTGCGGCTCCCACAGTAGCGAGAGTAGGAAATCTTCCAGCGGCGAATCTGCTCTTTGCAAGTGGCCACCGGGTCAGCTGCGGCCTTGATCTGTTCGATGCTCATGCGTCCCATGTTTTTGTCCTCCTGTGTGCTTGCGTTTGTTGATTGCATGACAAGTATAAGTCATTAAACAACATTTGTCAAGAGTATTTTTGTTGATTTCTTAAACAAAATTCATTGACTTCCGTTTTGCGCTGTGCTATAATAAGGTCACGGAGGTGAGCTCCATGACAATCGGCGAACGAGTCAAGGAACTGCGGAAGCAGATTAACTTGACGCAGCAAGCCTTTGCAGACAGACTGAACCTCAAAAGAAATACAGTTGGCAGCTACGAAGTAAACGTAGTGGAGCCCAGCGACCGAACGATCTCCGACATCTGCCGCGAGTTCAACGTCAACGAGACGTGGCTGCGGACAGGAGAAGGGGAAATGTTCAACCAGATCACCCGATCGGAGAAGATCACCGCATTCCTCACCGACATTACGGCGGACGAAGGCGACGACTTCAAACGCCGTTTTGTGGAGATGCTGGCAGAGCTGGAACCCGAGGACTGGAAGCTTTTGGAGCGGATGGCTGAAAAGCTGCAAAAAAAAGAGGGAAACCCGTAAGGGTTCCCCTTCTTTTGCTACCTTGATTTATTTTACAAGCCCTTTGGCGTGGATCCAGATCAGCCGCAAGGCCCGCAGATCTGCGTGTTCCAGCAGCTTGGTGATTGCGTCAATGTAGCTTTGCCGTTCGGTTTCGTTCATGGTGTCCTCCTATGTAAAAATTTAATATGTGTGAGGTGTTGCGGCATGGGGCTTCTGGATTTGATTTTCAAAAAGAAGCCTGTTGAGAAAGCATCCACCGATGATTTGTCTTTCGATAAAAGCCCAAGTTCTGATACAGACTTATCGTTTTTGCACGAAAAAGGCCCAATTATCAGGGAATGTGATTTAACCGAAGAAGAAAAAGCGGCTATTCGCAAACGAATAGAAGAACGTTATCCAAACTTTCCAAACAAGCCGTATTTGAAATGGGATGAAGTCGGTTTTAGAAACAGTCTTGACCGCGTGGCGGATGCCCTTAATATCGACATCTCAAGAGTGGATTTGCTTCCTGTTGGATATCTGCAAACTCTTATGCGGAGAGTGCTGGATAATTTTTTGATTCTTGAGCGTGCAAAAGACATATCCATATTTTTTGACAAGACAGATTTAATCAAGCGAGATTTAAAGCAGCTTGCGGCAGCTGAAATAAATGGTGTCAAATTCAGCTACAGCCCTTCACTGCTCTTGTGGAATGTAGAAATTCACGCAAGGGAGCTTTTTGAAATCGTTTTGGAGAACTCATCCAGCGCCCAGATGGACAAAATCTGTTCTCTAAAAACAGATCGTGGACGCATGAACTCTAACAAGCGTTGGAAAGATTCTGTTGAATTGATTGCAGAAAATCTTGACGATAATTTAAAAACAGCCATTCAAGGCGAGTTTGAAAAACTTGAAAAAGCCAGAGAAGAAATGAAAAGTGAGGTGTAATCATGGCAAATACCTGTCCTGTCTGCGGCGGCAAACTTGGCCTGCTGAACCGTGAGAAAAGCGCGGATGGCCTGATCTGCGCCGGATGCAGCAACTTTTTTTATTCCAAGCTAGGATTTCGCGCAGCAAAACAGCCGACAGCTGCGCTCGCTGATTACTGGGCTACGCTGGAAAATCGCCGGAAAGCTTTCAAGGAAACCGATTCCATCTATGATGGTGACGCGCTCTTTGTGTCCATCGATAAGGAAAACCGGCTGTTTTACTTTGGGCACCGCGGTGGTGACAAAGGTCCTCGCATGATCTACAGCTTTGACGAGGTTGCAGGGTACGAATCGGACACACCTGACGATTTAACGGTGACAGAGACCAAAGGCGGCATTGGCCGGGCTGTGATTGGCGCAGCCGTTGCCGGTCCTGTGGGTGCGATCGTGGGAGCTGCCACCGCAAAGACTGAAACCCGCAAGGGACGCAGTAAAGAGAACGTGTCCATTCGGTTTGTGCTTTCTCTGGGCGAAAGCAGCCTGCCGACAACGGTTTATCCCGGTGGAATGACCTCTTTCCTCAAGAGCTGCAAAGCCAGCCAGGAGAAGCCGCAGGCTACTGTTCAGGCTGCATCCAGCACCGCCGATGAGCTTTTGAAGTTTAAGCAACTGCTGGACATGGGAGCCATTACGGAAGCAGAGTACAACGCTAAAAAATCCCAGCTGCTTGGCTTGTAAACCTGTTTACAACTATATTATAAAACCACTGGTTGTTGGTGTCAATTCCCATTTGACTATCATTTTTTGCGGAAAAATCCACAGAAAAATGTGCATTTAACGAAATACGCGCGGTTTGCGCGAACAACGTGCAAAATATGCGCGTTGTTATTCGCGGTCGCAAGGTTGTTGCAAATTTTGCAGCAGGTCAGCAGCCAGCGCCCCGCCGGGCGTACCGGCGGCAGCGTGCAGCTTGTCAAGTGCGGCGATCTTGTGGGACGCGTACATCATCGCAAGGGCTTGCTGGTCAGGTGTCATAGTCACATAGCAGGCCAGAGCGGCGCGGATATAGGTGCTGAAGTGCTTCATCTTGTCTTTCATGGCTTATTCCTCCCAAGGTGCGGGGGTGTGGTCGGTGCCGGTCAGGATGCTGGCGGGCATACCGTCAATGATGGTCATTTCAGCTTCTTTACCGTTTCTTTGCTCAAAATCCATTTTGTTTTCCTCTTTCTTTTGTGCATATCTACGATTTATAATCCAAATTCTACCATGCGCCAATGGAAAACAAAATACCGATAAAATTTGTCGAATGGCGCAGATTTTTTCTGCGCCATTTTTTGTTAAAAACATGCTGGTTTTATGGGGGCGAAAGTATGAGCTATTTTACAGCGAGCCAAATCGGGAAAGCGCTTGCAAAAGCACGGGTGTCTGCGGGCCTGAGCCAAGCAGAGATCGCAAGGCGCATTGAAAAGGGAGAGCGCACCGTGCAGAGCTGGGAAAAAGGCTGCACCAGCCCGGACAGCGACGAGATTATGGACTGGTGCACGGCGTGCGGGATGTCCCCCATCGCGGTATTTATGGAAGTGCTTCACCCGGATCTGTACAAGGAAGCCGACAATAAAAAATCAGAAGAAACGGTAGATCGGGAGCTGCACATGCTGGTGCAAGCGCTTCCGCCCCTTACAAAGCGGCTGCTGCTTTTTGTCCTGAAGGGCCGACACGGAAGCAGCCCGGCGGCTGTCATATCGGAGATCGCGGCAAACTTGCACTGCCCGCTCAATAACCGGGTCAGCATTTGCGGGGCCATCATCGACCATTACAGCTTTGCGCAGTCCATGGGGCTGGATCCATGCCCGGACGCTCCACATCCGCCCATTGACGACCTGAAGATCAATTACATGGCAGGAAGGACTGCGGCTGAAAACGGCGCTTTCGGATACATCGGGCAAAAAAAGGAGTAAGCCATGAAATGCGTAAGACCATGCTGCCGGAAAGAGATCCCGGACGGCGCGTCCTTTTGTCCGTGGTGCGGAAAAAAGCAGCCGGAAGCTGCCCCGCAGCAAAGAAAAAAGCGCCGCCGTCCAAAGGGCAGCGGAAGCGTGTATAAAAAGAATGATGAATTTAGAAACCGTCCATATGTTGCAATAGTTCCTACGGAAAGCGGAGGAAAAACGGTTCTTGGCCATTATGCGTCTTCCGGGGAGGCTATCCAAGCTTTGGACTCCTACAACGCCCAGAGGACACCGGCAGAACGGTTGAAATCCACATTTTCGGAGATTTACGAAAGATGGAGCGCAACGCATTTCAGCAGCATTGGTGAGGATACAAAGGACGGGTATATAAGAGCTTACAGCAAAGCTGAAAAGCTTTGGAACGCCGAAATGCGCACTCTTAAAACAGAAGATTATCAAAAAGTCATTGATGAACTTTCCGCAGATGGAAAATCCCGAAGCCTATGCGAAAAACAAAAAGGCTTGTTTCGGCAGTTATGCTTATATGCCATGAAGCAAGATATTATAAACCAAAACTATGCTGACGGGTTAGAGCTGCCGCCAGCACCCGGCCCAAAGGAAAGGATTCTCACACCGGAAGAGACGGCTAAAATCAGAGCCGTTGCAGATGATCCTAAAAATGAAATGCGTTTAACGGCGCAGATCGCAATGGTTCTTTTATACACCGGAATGAGGATTAACGAGCTCCTTTCTTTGCCCAGAGATAATGTTGATCTAAAAAACGGCAATCTGACCGGCGGTGAAAAGACCGCTGCAGGAAAAGGGCGTTTTATTCCTATCTTAAATCCGATTAAAAATATTCTTGCGGAATGGATGCTGTTGAGCATCGGAGAAAAATATCTTCTTCCCACTGAAAGCGGAAATAAAAAAGACAAAAGCAATGTCGAACATTCTTTTCGAAAGCTGATGTTTGATCTTGGAATAAATCAGGCTGACACTCCGATTAGAGACCGCATTACTCCCCACGCTTTGCGCCGCACTGCAACCACCCTTCTCGTTGAAGCAAACGTGGCACCCACTGCAACAAAAAAGATTATGGGACACACAAATTTCTCCACCACCGCAAGATATTACGTTGCTCACCGTCAAAAGTTCCTCACCGATGAAATGAAAAAGGCCGAAAACCTTTTTGAAGAACGTGAAAACGAGGAAGAATAATTGAAGTTTCAAGGTAGCTTATTTGGGAGATTATCACACCGTTTCAAGACATTTCACATCACTTTTCCACAAAAAAATAACGCACAGGCGAATCAAAAGCATCGTCTGTGCGTTATTTTTTGGAGCTGGTGACAGGAGTTGAACCCGCAACCCACTGATTACAAATCAATATTTATTATCGAAAATACGTTTGTTTTTATTGATTTGGTCGCTTATTGGTTTCCTATTAAATTCGAAATCCTCCGCATTACAAGCTCATACTCTTTTGGGTACACCAGCTTTATTGCGTTCATGTGCTCGTCAAGCACCTGCATCAGACCGCCAAAAGGCACAGAGCTGGCAGCCGCCACAAAGTCGCTTTGCGGTTCCGCTGCCGTGGAGTACGCCGCCGCATAAGTCGCAGGCGGCAATGTTTGAATCTGCGTTTCAGGTTCGTGTGCTTCTTCCAGCTCGTCCCGCACAGTGCAGAGGGCGGCAAGCTTCTCCACGCTCTGCCAGTCCGTCGAACCGCATTTCAGCTTGTGGATATGGGTGTTGATCTCGTCAATGTCCATGCCTGCCGCCCTCCTTCCTTATGCATTTCGCAGGATGTCTGCCGCCCGCTTGTAAGCGTCACGCTCTGCACCGGTGGCTTCCTGCATCATGTCCTCGATGTCGGAGATCATGCGCTCACGGCCATCTGTGCGGGAGTAGTGCCCGCGCACATAGTGACGGCCACGGTTAGCGTAGCTGTTGCCCCGGTTGTAGCCGTTTCCGGCATCGCGGCCGAAGGTTCCGCGCATGTCGGCTTCCCACTCGCCCGCGCGGCTGTACTCGCCGCCCTCGCAGTAATCCTCGATGCGGTGGATGTCCAGGATGATATCCACGATCTCTCCGATCATCTCGATATCGCCCGGGGAGCGGTTCTTTTTGTCGGTCAGCTCCATGAGCTCGTCGCACATCTCATCTTTCAGATGATTCAGTTTATCCAGCATGGCTTTGTCTCCTTTCTTATGCTACGCGTTCAACAATCAGGTTGCTGTTTGCAATGCTGACTGTCTGCGTACTGGTGTTTTTGAGCGCCACGGTCACGCAGCAGCCGCGCGGCACCTCGATGAACGCGGCCACGAACACGTTAAAATAATTTTCGACTGCTGCCGGGGTGACAATAGCGGTCGCGCTGTTGAGTGCTTCGCCACTGACAGCCAGCGCCACGGAAACGGGCCCCACAGTGCCGCCGGTAGGAATGGCGATATTGCCGCCAAAGCTTACCTTGAATCGCGCTTTGCACTGATTGGTCAGGCCCCGAAGGGTCACAAGGCCGCTGCCCTCACGGTGCACGATGCAAGCAGGGGCTTTCACTGCGGTCTCCGTCAGGAGCAGGTTTTCACCCGCCGCCACGCTGACGGTGTTGGAGTTGCTAAATTCAGCCATTTTATCGGCTCCTTTCATAGAAAAACGCCGGGACTACTGCCCCGGCGCTCTGGTTTGCAAAATCAGCTCAGGGGCTGAACATTTGCAATGTGCAATTTTTGCACGTTGCAAAAGCTGCCGTGATTCGGTTATGCGCAGCTGCCGCAGCCGGCCCCGCAGCCATAGTAAATGGCGTTGGGATTGGGCACCTGATAAGCAGGCACGGGAACCTTCTGCTGAAGCGTGCCGATGATCTGATTGGTCTGCGCGTTCATTGCGGTGGTCAGGAGAGCACTCTGGCGATCCTGAGAAGCGGCCCGGCGCAGCTCGTTATTCTCGCTCTGCAGGGTGGCGATCTTATCATTGGTCAGGAAGTCGAGCACCGCGCGGGTGTTGCTGTTCTGATTCTCGATAATATCCCGGGTGTTGTTGTTCATGGTGTTCTGCGTTGCGCAGAAGCCCTGCTGCATCTGGTTCCGGGTGTCGCACTCCTGAGTGGCCAGATTGTAGTTGACACCCTGAATGGCGGTCTGGGTCTTGCAGCAGCAGTCTGCCAGCTGTGTAGCCAGAGCATTCTGCCCCTGCATCAACGCAACGTTGGTGCTGTTGAAGCCCTGCTGCATGGCGTTGGTAACGCCGTTCAGGCCCTGCTGCACGCCGTTGAAACCCTGAAGCATCCCGGTGTTCATGGAATAGAAGCCATCACACAGGCCGTTTTCCAGCCCGTTCAGCTTGTTCATGACGCTCTGGTTGTCGAAGCCGCGCTGCAGATCTGCCTGCGTGACGGCGCTGGTCATATAAGGCGAAGCGCCGCCCATGCCCATGCCTCCGCCCCAGCCGAAGCCGCCCATGCCGCCCCAGCCGAACATACCGAAGATCAAAAAGAGGACGATCCAGCCCATCCAGTCGCCGCCCCAGCCGTTGAAGCCGTTGCTGTAGCCGTTGGCGGGCTGCACCGGCATGGTCAAAACCGTGCTGTCAGAAGAAAGAGACATAGTTTTACTCCTTTACGTTAAATTTTGAAATTTATTCCAAATGCGGCCGCATTTTAGAATCCAAACATATTTTTCATGCCGTTGAGCATCGGTGCGATCTGCTGTGCCCGTTGCTGGATGGCGTTGAGCTGCTGCTGTGAGAGCTGACCGGAGGTAAGCATCTGGTTTATCATCTCCTGCGGGTTCTTGCCCTGCATCTGGCCCATAAACTGCTGAAACTGCCCACCAATGGGGTTCTGGGCCTGTTGGCCCATCGAATTAAACAAGCTGCTGCCCATTGTTTATCCCTCCTTTTCCGGTTCCGGTGTTTCCTGCTTTTCCAGCGCCGCCAGCTTTGCCGCCAGCGCGTCGAACTCCTTGCGGGTAACAAACTCCCCGGCTGCGGCTTGCGTGGCCGCAATCGACGCTTTGGGGCCGCTGGTGCGTTCCTTGTAGTCGTAGATGCGGAGCGGGAAAGGCCTGCCGTCCTGCCCAACTTCTTTGATGTAGAAGGTATCGGAGTCTGCATCCAGCAAAAGCACCCGGCTGCCATTGGCTACCAGATAGCCCCGGGCTGCCGCTTCGCCCTGCACCCAGATAAATCCGCTGTCAGTCGGTGCGGCCTGCCCCTGCATTGTCGGCATCATGACAGGCTGAGGTTGAAATTGTGCCGCTCGAAGTGTTTCAAGCTGTCCCTGCGGCTGTTGCGGGTAGTACACCTGCGGGTATCCGTTATAAATCGGCATCGTTCTCCTCCTTGTACCAGTAGTAGATCGGGCATTCTGCGCCACTGTCCCAGCTGTCCCACCAATCGCCGTTGATCACGGTCAGGACGTGGCCGGAGCAGCCCAGCACATACACGCCGCGCGGGTACTCCCGGCCAAAATCTGCCACGGTGTAACAGGTGGTGCAATCTGCCTCTACCATGCGACGCTTGTAGCCCCGCTTTTGGAGGTATGCGCCCCATGTGCGGTTGGCGCTGGGCATATCGCCGAGGGCGTAGCCGGTGAGCGCCAGCGCAATATACGCCTGCTCCCAGCTTTGCCCGGTGGCCGCTGCTACCGCCCGCACGGCGCAGTCTCCAACGCTGCTTCCGTGGGGGTTTGGGTTGAACTTGTGCCACATGGAGCTCCCCTCCCTTTGCGCCCATAGTACCTTTTCTACCGAATCTGTGTGTTAAACGAACGTCAAACGAAGGACAAAAAAGAAAAAGCGCCCACACGGTATTACACCGCGTGAGCGCTTAATTTTAGCTATTTCAAGTCAAAAGCTTCGATTTCAATATTACCTAAGAGCTGCGAATACTTGCCAAGCTCTTCCCCCGCATTGTCAATTAACTTTTTCTTGTCATATCTCTTCAAAAATTCATCTACCGCAGCTTTTAAGACAGCATTCGGAGTTGTGCCATCCTCTGCGCACGCTGCCTTAAACTTTTCCGCATAGTCCCTTTTTACGCGGCAGGTCAAGCTTGTCATGTTTTCCTTGTCCCATTTGGCATTGGATGCCTTTTTCTTTTCTGAAATCATAAAAAACACCTCCTGTTTCATTTGCCATAGTATAGCACAAAACAGCACTGTTTACAATGCCAAATATGTACAAGATGGCACTATAAACATTGTCAAAAATGTCAATTTACATACACTATAAACAGTGCTATACTATAATCACAGCAAGCGAAACAAAACGATGGAGGATGACTATGAACGATTTATTTGATCATAAGATTCTGGATTTTCTTTCCAATCTTGAAGAAGAAAGCTTTTACAATTACACGCAAAACCCTTGTGAAAAAAACAAGGATCTCCACGAGAGAGCAAAAAAGAAATTACTTGAGTATGCGCACAAATACGGGATTGCATAAAAAGCAAAATCCCCGATGCTCCAAACGGAACACCGGGGATTTTACTTTATCTGAGGTATTTTTCAATGCCTTTCAGCCGGTAGCCTATCGCCGTCCGGCTGTAATGTGTCTGTGCTGCAATGTCCGGCAGTGGAAGCCGCTCAACGTACCGCAGTAAGGCTATCTTACGGTCTACCCTCCCAAGCGGTGCGCTCTTGATGGCGGCGGTCATCTGCTGTCGGTCAAGCCCTTGCAGCGCAGCGGGCAGCACTACGCGAGCCGCCGCCACAGGCAGCACCGAGCCAGAAGGGCTGTGGCAGCTGTCCGGCGTTGCGTACCATATTGCCAATGCTGGCGAACTGGTGACGTTTTGTCACCAGTTTCGTGATGTGCCGAAATTGCTCTTGTGCGGCGTACATCCCGGTAACGTCACCGGGATGTTTGTATGTAGTGCTTGCCATGATATCCTCCTTACTGTGTGATTTTAAGCATACACAATCTCCGACATTTCCATCAGACATTGCGTCAGCATTTCATTTTTCTCCTGAAGCTCTGCGATTTTTTCAGCGTCTGTCTTTTCAACAGGCTCTGTCCAATCCAGATACTTTTCAGGAGTAGCCGTGACCTTTTCAAGGTCGATTTTGCTTTCATCGGTCACGATTTCCCGGTAGTCGCATTCCCAGACCTGCTGTGCAGGCTGAGATTCATCGTACTGCCGTTCTGTCCACTGGCCGTTGACGCAGATAAAGATATACAGCGTACTGCCGCTACGCGCAGACCGGACTGCGGGCTGTTCTGCATCGAAGCTTGCTTTCATGTGCAACAACTCCTTTCGCTTGTTTTATTGTCGCGAATATGTGAAATTTCTTTGCAAACCGTAATAGATTCGTGCCTTTGATGCATCCGAAATAGCTGACGCACTTTTGCGCCAACATTCGGCCTGTTCCTGAGGTGACCGCTGCTCTACCAGTCCCTTATATAAATGTTGATATTCAATTTGTTGCCTCATGCCACCTTGCTTTCAGTGGGGCTCCCTCCCTCTGCCGCAAGCGGCATTCACCCCCGGCGCAAGGTGTCAATCGGCGGCTAAGTAATTCCAGCCCCCGAGCTCAAGCCAGGCCCAGCAAGCCACAAACGAAGCGCCCGCAAACGACCCGTTCCAGAGATTACCGCCTTGCAGATATTCACGCAGGGTATTCTTGTTTGCGTTACCGCCGCCGTAGACCATATCGCCAACGCCGGTTCTATTGCCCGAGCCCTTTGTGGCAGGCCATGTTACACAGGTTTCTGGGTCGAAGTCGATATCTCCAATCCAAAAGTCGCCTGCAGGGAAGTTGCCTACCTTTTTATACTTCGCCAGAATTTCAGCGTCAGTTTTGGTATGTGCCGCGCCGGTAGGACAGACATATACATCCTTGCCGTTGCTGTCATCAAAAGCGAGTACCATATCACTAAAGACTTCATAGCCGCCAACAGCATACTCGATGCCCTGCACCCGATAAGGATGCTTGGAGTCTGTGTTGCTGACAGGACTGCCATCATGGTGGCCGATAACAGCATCCGTTGTGCCACTGTGCCAATGCATCGTTGTTAGCGTGATAGGCGCATTCAGGATATCAGTCAGAGCGACCGGCATTGTATCAAAGGCATCACAGTCCAGATACACGGCGCTGTTCGCGTCATCGAGCGCCTCGATTTTGAGGATTTTTGCTTCGTCCGCATACGCGTGGATGGTCGAAACACCGCGATCAATATTGACAGTTCCGTCGCTATTCTTTGAGCCGTATCCAACAGAAACACGGCTTCCGACCACCAGATTCTTTGCCTGTTCTGCCGTGACGGGGAAGTAGGTCAGCTTTTCACTGCGCTGGATAGCTGCAGGATACTGGAGATTATAGCCAGTGCAGCCTGCGTACTTCTCCTGACTGGACTTTACAGCACACTTGATAGAGTTGAAAAGTATTTGCCATGCAGCTTTCTCGCCACCAGCACCTTTATAGCCAGGTCCTTTCTTGCCATAGTCCGTGATCAGGCTGTTATACGATTGGTCGCGTGCCGGAACAAGGTCATACGCGCTTCGCAGCAGACCATCTTCACCAATGCCACTGAAAAACTTGGAATGAATAACGTAAGGATATACGGTATCACCGACTTTTGCGACTGCCCACGGAGTATACCCATCACGAGGAGAATCGGTAATAGCCCACAAGATATAGTCCGGGTTACTGTCATCCCACTTGACATAAGGGGTCATCTGGATAACACCCACGTCCACAGCTCCAGTCTTGCGGTAGTCGTCGCTCAGGTGCTCAATGGCAGTGGGGTAAGCGTGGCCGTTCGCATCTCGTTTATAGTTGCAGTTGTACCACTTGAACAGAGGGATGTCCGCGTAGTCGTCCCGCCCTTCAACGGTGTCGGTGGAGGGCTCACATACAAGGCCAACATTATCGTCCAGCTTCTCGCAGTTGACTGTCTGATTAGCGGCAAAGCGCGGGATTTTTACCGTGTAGACCTTGCCCGTGCGGGGGAGTTTAAAGAGTACGTCAACAGCCAGGTCCAGTGCGCTGGCGGTTGGAATGCCAAAGTCCAGCACGGCATTATGTTCGTCGCCGGAGTTAGTCACGGTCGGCGCAGAGCTAGCGTCAAGGCCGGTCACAGTACCAACGGTGACGGTGGCGGCAGGGCCAGTATCACCCTTCTCGCCTTTGAAGTTGCCGCTTGCGATGCCGTTCTTGAGCTCCTGCAGGCTGCCAGCGGCTTCTTGAGCGCTCTGGCCGGCATTGCCCGCACTGGTAGCAGCTTCACTGGCAGCGGTCTCGGCGGCTTCTGTGGAGGCCTTCACCTGCTTGAGAGCCTTGTTCCGGGCCGTGTCCACTGCCTGTGTGGCGGCGGTCTGCTTGTCACCGATGGCTTTCAGCGCATCCTCTTTGGAGGCGATGGTGTCAGAGAGGGTCTGTCCGGCCTTTTTGGCAGATGCCCCGGCCTGCTCTGCTGCCGTCTGTGCCTCGGTCTTGGCCTGCTCTGCGGCGGTGGCATCGGTGTGCACGGCATCCACCAGCTGCTGCCATGCAGGGGTGCCCGGTTCCGGCGTGGCGCCGTCCTCTGTGCCGGAGTTGGCGCTGACACGATACCGCAGGTCTGCGCTGGTCACGGTCTTTGCACCGTCGCTGCCCTCAAAGGTGATGCACCCATTGCCGGGCTGTGCGGTCACGCTGGCGGGTACGTCTACATAGCCGTCCACCACCAGCGAGGATGCCGGGGCTTTGCCGTCCGGGACATGCCAGAAAGCCCGGATGGTCAGCCCTTCCCACTCGCCGGTTGCATCGACGCTCAGGCGGTACACGCCCCGGTTCTTGGTGTAGCCAAAGCGCACCAGCTGCTCATAGCCCGGCACTTTGACGACGCCATTGGATGCGAGAGATACGCTTTGCTCAATCATAAATTACTCCTTGTTGATGGTAGGCTTCTTGTCCGCCAGCGCCTTTTTCATCATGCTGACGGCCTTTTCAATCACGCTGTCCAGCACTTCATCGGTGATGAAAGGCTTCAGCCAGTCCGGCAGAGCGCCGCGCAGTGCGGCAAAGACCTGTGCCTTTTTCTTTGCGCCCTGACCGCTGCCCATGATGCTGTCCTCTGCGATAGTCACAAGCTCCACCGCCCAGTCCTTGACGTACTGCTTGTAACCCAGCCGGATAGCGCCCACCGCCAGTGCGGCAAAGCCGATGAACATCAGTACCAGTGCGATAGGTGCGGGGATAAAGTTAAACATTGCTTCCATGTTTTGTTACTCCTTCCATGAGGTAGTTGTCGATTTTTTCCTTGCTGGCCTGCATAGCTGGCACGTTGTTTCCGGTCAGCTGTGCTTCCAGCAGGGCACGAACGGCTTCAAGAGTCAGGCGGTTCACTTCGTCGATTTCTCCAAAGCGCCCCAAGTCCCTGCTAAGGGCAGCGGAGTGCTGAGAATATCCGGTTTCAACCGCCTGCAATCGGCGGTCAAGCTCGTCAATGCGTTTGTTCTGCGCATCGTCCGGGGCCTGCGCCTTTTTGATGTACTTGTGGATGATGTCCAGCACCTTGTCCAGCGTCACCGCTCCGGCGCACACACTGCCAAAGATGCCCAGAACCCACAAAAGGGCTTGCTCTTTGGTCATGCATCCTCCCGGAGACGGGTCAGACCCTTCTTTCTGATGATTCCCGCATAGTCTTTGTATGCGTGGCTCATGTCCACGTTGGTGGTCTTGCCCGGGGTAGCATCCACAACGCCCGGGATATGCGCTGTGCTGGTATACTGCCACATGCCAAAGGGCCAGCTTGGCGCGGGCTTCTTGCTGCGATAGGCAGCCAGCCACACGTCGTAGGGCTTCAGGGCCGCGCCGCCCATGTACAGGAAGGTGCTGCCGAACCACAGGCCGGTGTAGAGCAGGGCGTACACGCCCCAGCTTTCCACCGTGCTCAGCATGTAAGCTGTCAGGTCGGTCAGCGCGGCCTTGCCCAGCGGCTTCTGCACCTCGTCCTCGATGTCCACAGCCGCCGGCAGTTCAAAGGCTCTGCCGGTGAGCAACTTCTTGAAGTAGGCCAGCTCCTTGTCGGCCTGCTCCCGGTTGACCGCCTTGAAGTAGCCGTACACGCCGCAGGGGATGCCCAGCCGCTTGCACTCGGCGTAGTTGCGAGCAAACTGCGGGTCGGTGTAGGGTGCGCTGGGTCTGCCCTCTGCGCTGTTGCCCATGGCGCGAATCATCACGCCGTCCACCTTGCCACTTGCCTTGACCTTGTCCCAGTCAATCGTGCCCTGATGCCGGGATACGTCCATGATTTCAGCCATAGCGCCCCTCCTTACTGGGTGATCTCCTCAAAGCCGCTCTTAATGAGGATTGCCTTGACCTTCTCCTTCAGCAGGCGGGGGCAGCGCTCGTACAGAGCCTTTGCGTCCTCCACAGTCTCAGCAGACATGATTTCCTGTGCCCATAACATCGCCATCATACGTACCAACCTTTCTAATTTTTGTGTGATTTTATGCATAAACAATCTCGCTCATTTCAAGCAAGCATTGCTTGAGCATCTCGTTTTCTTTTTTTAGCGTCTTGTTATCTTCCTGCAGTTCCGCCACCGTCTCCGGCAGCTTGTCCTTTGCTTCCTGCTTCTTGCGTGCTTCTTCCTGCGCGGCCAATTCTTCGGCAGTGTATCGGATGTATTTCTGCACCGGCACCTGTTCAGTCCATGCGGCCTGCGCAGGCACGCCCGGCACATCAATGATCTTCTTCACATCCCTGCCGCCGCCGGGATACTCCGTTACGGTCTCGTAGTGGCTCACTTCCTCCACGCCTTCCACGGCGGGGTGCTCCACCGGCTCGGTGCCGCCCACCAGATACCCGAGCGTCAGGTCAGGGGTCTCAATGGCTGCACCGTTCTCGTCAATGATCTTCATGCTTCGTTCCTCCTTCCATTACGCCACGCGGTGCCAGATGTAAACATAGTAGGCGGCGGGCTGCACCGTGCTACTTGCGCCATAGATTGCATTGGAGTTTGATGCATTAAATTGCATGAGAAAACGCCTAACCTGATCACCGCTATTACCAACTACATCATCATCAACAAGTTTGCCCTGTGTAAATGCTCCGCCGAACTCTTTTGCAAAAGCAGTTACGCTACCTGTAATATCCGGCAAACCTGCTTCCACAGTCGTGCCCGCCGCGTGTCTGCTGCTGGCACCCATCAGCACGCGCTCCGATGCGATCTGCTGCCATGTGCCGCCAAACAGGGCGGCAGGGCTGATGGGGTTGGTGCTCTGGTAGATGCTGCCCACGGGATATGCTGCTAAAGCGCTGTCCGCAGAAAGCGTGCCGTCTGCATCGACTGTCAGACCGCTGCCCACCTTCACACCGCCCAGTGTGGTCGCGGTGGCAACGGGGAGCGTGATGCCTTTCAGAGCGTCGCCTACAGCCTTTGCGTCAGCCGGGGCACCATCAGCGGTCAAGGTCTTATCAGTGCTCACGATGGCCGCAGCTCTGTCTGCACTGGCTTTGGCAGAAGCGGCAGAGCTCGCCGCGCTCGTTGCGTCTTTGGACGTTGACTGCGCGCTTTGGGCTGCGCTGGAGGCGGCGGTCTGGGCCATGCTTTCGCTCTCTGCAGCCGCTGCAGCCTTTTCCGTCGCGGTGCTGGCTGCCCCGGTGGCCGTCTGGGCGGCCTGCAAAGCAGCCTGCTGCCGGCCTGTCACTTCCTCGGCGTACTGCTTGACGTACTCCATGCCCTGCGCGATGTCCTCGCGGACTTCTACGCCGCGCTCGGCATTGCGGATCCCCGCAATCGCTTCATCAAAAGTTTTGTTCATAAAACACCCCCTGTCTCATCAGCCTGACACGTACCCTTTGAGCGATCGACTCAAATCGTAAGCATCGGACGCTTTGCGGGCGCTCAAAGCCTGCAGGTCGCTGATGCTGGAAAACTCTGTACCAAAGGTAAACTCCTTTTTATCCGGCGAATCCAACGGCTCAACAAGTTTGGAACACAGCAGCCACGTATCTACACCATGCGGTGCAGAGAAAATGTGCGTTTGCTTTCCAATTGCAATTCGACTGACATCAATATCAGCGTCTTTCAAATCAACTGCTTTGACTGTCATGCCGTTCAGATAGCGCAGATTTTTGGCAAGTTCTTCCTCTGCAGCATCCAGCAGAGACTGCGGCGTGCTTTCGATGCCTTCAATAAAGATCACTTTTGTGATGATGCCAAAAAGCTTTTGTGCGGCCAGATCGTTTGCGGTTTCTGTGATGGTCTCTCCCCACGAAAAAACAAGCCACGTTTTCTTTCTGGCACCGACTGCAATCACCCGCGTGTAGATATCCTCTGCTTTGACGTAGTTGGTCAAATCCAACAGGTTTGTTCCAAAAGCCACCGTCTGGCTGTTTTTATCGGTGATCGCCTGCAGATAGTCCAGATACCGGCGCGGTTTTCCGTCAAGATCCTCTGCATGGCGCAGCACCAGATATCCGCCGTACTTTTCCACCAGCTCACTCTGCAAGATGTCCCATGTAACGCCGTAGTTTTTTCCATCGCCAAAGCTATATGTCGGTTCCTTGACATCAAACGAAAAGCGGGAATCCGTCTTGCCGTCAACAGCAAGACGGTACTTCCCGTTTTGCTCGGTGATCTTAAAAGTTTTGGATTCAGATGCCCGCTCAACGTTATAAATGGAGTACGTGCCAAAATCCTTGTTGCAGGTGCCGCAAACGATCTCTGCTTTTTTCACTTCGACAGCCGCATCGTATGTTTTGCCCTTTACATAGGTTGCAAACAGACGCACGCGGAAATTGTTGCTTCCGATCCGTGAAACAATGCGACCGTTTGCAATGTGCTCTTCCCCGATTTCCCAGCTCAGCCAGGAAGCTTTGTCGGTCTCCGTCATTTCAAAAAAAATATTTGTTTTTCCATCCACGGGATCCACAATCCCCCAATGGTAAATGTAATCTCCATCATCAGAATCATAGCTGTAACCCACCTGCACGACTTTGATGCCGTCGATATAGGGGACGACCATGGGGATGTCCATCTCGACTTTTCCGGGAGTGAAAGCCTTGTAAGCGTCAACCTGGTCGTTGTGGTTATCGCAGATCCATTCCAGAAATTGCGAAAAGCTCACATTTTTTGCAGTGTAAGGCGCAATGCCGCTGTCATTCAGATATGCAAGCTCCCCCTCGCAGTAGATTTTCTGACGCATCAAAAAATCCTGTTCATGGCTCATGGGACGGCCCTGCCAAATGGAAACGCCGTCCTGTTCCACTTCTACCGTAGTGCGCAGCTTTTGCAGTGCAGAGTGTGCCACATTGCCCAGCGGCATGGTAAACTCAAAAGAGCCAGCTTTGCCCACTTCGCGGGTCAGCGTGGGGCTGATGAGCTTTTTCGTGTCGGTAATATCGCTGATATCGTGGATGCATACCTTGGTTTCCCATGTGTCTACATCCGTCTGCACACCAGCATAAACTTTGTAGCTCATAGGCTTGCCCCCAAATACTTGATGCTGATACTGCAGTTTGCCGATGCAGCAAAAACGAGGGTGCCCACCACACCATCCGGCATAGTAAGCCCCTCGATGTACTGCCAGTCGGTGGACTTGGCCAGAATGCCCACTTCAAAGCCGTTCAGGGACACCGCGATGTCGGCAGCATCCTCGCTGCGCTTGAAGTAGATGCCCGCCGCACGCGGCGCACCGGTAATGGACACCTGAACGTCCTCATTTGCCTTGAGCGGGATATCCGTGTAGTTGCGCACAATATCATACTCAAAGTTGAAATCGTCCCACAGCCAGTCGTTGGTGCCGTCGTAGACACTGCGTTTGAAGGGATTGCAGGTGCCTGTGATGGTAAAGGTACTGGAACGCCGGTCGCGGGACGGCGAGACCTTCCACAGCCCTTCCCAGTACCACGCCGGGTCTTCATCAAAGCGGCACTGTAGCCACTTGCCATGAATGGCATTGGCAATGGTGCTTTCAATGTAAGGCCACTTGCTTTTTGGCGCGTTGCATAGCAGCTCCATGGTGATGGTGCGCTTTTTATAGTGCACCTTGCCATCGTCCCATGTGGTCAGGTTCAGAAGCGAATCAGCGCCGGTGACCTCCACAAGGTATTCTTCTGGTTCTGCTGCGCCGATTTTAGGGCTGCCTACCTTGAGGTACAGCCCCCAATCTGTCAGAGTGTGAAAATTGCCGATTTTTGCGCCCAGAAGCTTTGCCATTACACACCCCTCGCTTTCCGCGTTACGGTCACGCCAATGCGTGTATCCACGTTGGTCGCCATGCGGGGCGACAGTGCGCCCACCAGCTCGCCGGAATCCATGACCACCTGACCCTTGCCGATGTCGGGCAGATGCTCGTCCAGCATCCCCTCGATGCGTTCCAGAATACTGGTCTGCCGGTCAACAATGGACTGCTGGCCGCTCACACGGTACTGCAGGGCCGCACGGGTCGAGAAGGTTCCCAGACTGTCGTACATGCCGGTCTTGTCAAAGGGGCTCTGGTAGTGGCTGACAGGCTTCTGATTATTCTTCTTGTCCATCCACATGGCAAGGCCGATGCCGCCAGCGACAGCGCCCACGCCCAGGATCAGGGCAAGGACGGGGTTCGCCGCCACAAAGGACACGATGCCGCCCAGAGCAGATGTGATGCCGCCCGCCATGCCGGAAAAGCTCTGGACGATGCCACCCAGAGCGCCGCCCACGCCGCCGGACTTTGCGAGGCCGTCGATGATCTCGCTGAATGCCTTTACGGAGTTGGTCACACCGTCGATATCGGATTTTACTCCACCGTCAGAAAAAAGCTTCTGGAAGATATCAAACGCCTTGCCGATGCCGCCGCTAAAGTAGCCCTCATTGACTGCGGTCAGTGCCTTATTGAGCCAATCGGAGATTACTTTGCGCTGCTTCTGTGACACTTCACCCCATATCAGGTTGACAAAATCCAGAGCAAGACCGCCCCAGTCGCCGTTTTTGGCATCACTAAAGGCGCTCTTCACCAGCCCGAAAATGCCCTTATCCAGCTGGCCGGAAGCCTCGCTCAGCTGCTGGTCAATGCGGCTCTGGGTGCCCTTCACGCTCTTGTCGATGAGGTTGGAGGTCTCTGTCACCTTATCTTCGATTCCGTCGATGTAGGTGATGATCTTCTCATAGGTCTCCGCGCCGTTCTCGCCGATGCGCTGGCCGGTCTCTGTGACGGTCTTCTTGATATGCTCGCTGCCATCCGCGTACTTTTCCACCGCCTGCTGCACCTTTGTGGTGATGCCGTTAAAGGTGGTTTCGGAAACGTTGGTAAAGGTGCCCAGCAGCGTTTTTGACATGTCGTCATAGGTCTTTGTGACCTTTGTGACGGTGCCGTTGACTTTGGTCTCTACCTGCTTAAAGGTCGTGGCAACGCCGTTCACCATTTCCTTTCCGGTCGTGGTGGTGGTCTCGGTAATGCGGTCTTTGATGTTGCCCGCGCTGTCCTTGACCTTTTCGGTAAGGGTCTGGATGCTTGTGGTCACAGTGCCCAGCGCATTTTGTGCGGTAGAGGTAACCGTGCTGGAAATGGACGAAATGACCGTTTCGGTTTTGGAGCCGCTCGATTTCTTCCCACTCTTTTTTGTGGCGCCTGAGGGGCTGGTTGTAATAGAACTGCCGCTGGTGCCTGCGGCAGCAGCAAGCTCGGCCTGCCGTTCAGACCAACTTTTGTTGCTGATGCCGATGCCGTTTAAGGCGTTTTGCCGCAGTCTGTTGCGGTTGCTCTGCCGGTTTTTTGCGTCTGCGTACTCGTCGTAAGTATCAAAGTCGGCTGTGGCGGCTTTCCCGAGGAAACGGTTGAGTTTATAGCTCAGCTGATCCAGCCATGTAGTGGCTTTGCTTGCAAAGTCCTTAAAAGCGTTTTTTGCCGTGTTGATGGGTTCCGTCAGGCCAGTGATCGCGCCTGCGAGACCAATCCAGCCGTCCGTTTTGTAAGCTTCCTGCGCCTTTACGATCAACTCATTCAGATTACCGATCACAACGCCGACACCGCTGGATAAATCGCCGGTCAGCAATCCGGCCAACTGCTTCACGTTGTCCTGCAGGGTAGACGCACGGCCATTCATGGTCTGGCTCTGGGTGTCCATACTGTTGTAGTAGCGCCCGCCCTCTTCGGAAGCGGCCTGCAAAGCCTGCGTCAGCAGATCATAACTGATGGTCATGTTCTGCACTTCGGCTGTTGTCTTGCCTGTGTAGTCGGCCAGAATGCCATACACGTTGATACCAGCCATTGCAAACTGCTTGATATCCACCGCACTGGCTTTGCCTGTGTTGGCGATCTGCTGCAGATTCTGCGCCATGCGGTTTAGTTCATCCGAGCCGCCGCCGGTCGCAGAGACCGCATCACCCAGTGCCATGATGGTCTTGCGGGCATAGGAAGCGTTCTCGCCTGCAGAGATCAGGTACTGGTTTGCAGACACCAGAGAATCCACGTTGAACGGGGTTCTGGCTGCATCCTGCTGGATGTTCTCCATAGCCTGCTGCGCGGCTTCCGCACTGCCCAGCATATTGGTCAGGCCTGTGGTGTATTTCTCGATCTGGGCGTTGTACTCGATGCCGGAAGAGATGAACCCCTCTGCGGCACTGAGAGCAGCGGAGCCGAGTTTCGAGAAAATGCCCGCCATGACCGTGCCCTGTGTAATGGCGCTGGCCAGAGACTTGCCGGACGCCTTATCCGTGGAGCTGGCAAAGCTATCCATGCCGTTGTTTGCGGCTTTCAGCGCAGTGGTCGTGGCCCTAAGCTGTGCTTCTGCCTGCGCCAGCATGGTTTTGAGGTTTTTGGTCTCAGAGGACGCTTTTCCGGTCTTGCCCACCGATTCGTTGTAACGTCTGGTCAGCTCCACTACGGCCTTTGCGGCCTTGCTGTACTCTCCGGACAGCGAGGAGACCGTCTTTTTTGTCTCGGATTGCACATTCTGGATGCCCTGCCGGTAGGCGCTGTCGTCCAGCCCGAGGGTTGCGCTCAATTCAAAAAGTTTCAGGCTTCATCACCCCCGTTCAGGCCATTTTTAATGCGTGCTATCACTTCATCAGCGGACGGCTGCGGCGGCTGTGGGCGGTTTTCCACAAGGCCGGCCACCATGTCGTACCAACGCTCTTCTGCACCTGTAAGGTTCGCCAGAGCGTCCGTCATGTACGCCTGATAGCTGAGCGTGATACGCTCCTGCCGCAAAGTGTCCAGACAGTGCTGCAAAATATACGGCCTGCCGAACAGCCGCAGCGCGTCCGGGCTGATGGAAGAAATCAGGCGTCTGTACCCGCCAGCACCAACGGCAGACACCAGAACAAAAAATCCATCACATCATCGTTGTTCAGCAACTCTTTCACCGCGCGCATCTTCTTGAACGGGCCGATATTTTCAACCACCCCGTTTTCGTCCACGTCCGGCTCATAGAGCAGGGGCAGCAGCTTTGCGGTAGCAGCGGCATTGTCGAACAGCAGGCTTTTTGCCATAGCCTGAATGTTCTTTTTTGCCTGTTCCTTCTTCTTCTGTTCCAGTTCTTCCGGCGTTTCATCGCCGGTCAGAACCGGCAGGACCTTGCGCAGCTCCATGATCTTGGATTTTTCCAAGACCTCCTCTGCCACATCGGCGATCTGCCAGCAGTGGCGTAGAAACTCTTCATCGGGCAGCTCTGTCAAAAATTTCATGCGGTGTCCTCCTTATGCTGCTGCCTTGGGGCTGTAGTACCACTCCATAGGCACGGCATCGTCGCCCATCCGGGGGCAGCCGGTCAGGGTGACGGACAGATTGCCCTTGCCCTTGTCGGTGGTCTTAAGGGACAGGCCACCGGTGGAGAGTGCATTCATCAGCTTAACGGCCACAAAGCCGCCGTCGATGGTATCACCGACCCACCAGATGTCCTTGAAGTCACCGGTGCTTTCGGTGGGGTCCAGCGTCATGCGGGGCGTGACCTTCTTGTCGTCCACGTCCGCAGCGCCCAGTGCCAGCTTGATAACGTCCGTTGTGACGTTCAGGGCCGTAAAAGCCAGCGTGCAGTCGTAGTCCTCGATCTGCATCAGCTCTGCGGTGTTCTTCTGGCAGTTGTCCACATCATCGCCAAGGTCGGTGATGTTGGGCTTGCACTCTGCCGTCACGCCGCCGGAGGTGGCGCAGATGATGTCCGCATCCTGAATCTCGGTCGTGCCGGACGGGTCGAACTTGTTCAGCACGACACCGGCGTTGATCTGCATGGACTTGAACGCTTCCGCGCTGATTTTGGTAAACTTTCTTCCCATATTGCTCCTTTACTCGCAAAATTGCGTGATTTCAAAGTTGAGGTATTCGCACAGGTACCCTTCAGGCGGGTTGTCGAGGGGCTGCGCCCACGGGCTGCCTTTGCGCAAAAGAATAGCGCCACCCTCGCAGGAAAGCGTTGTGCTGTCCTCGAGGGCCGCGCTGATCGTATCTTCGGTCTGCAGGATGGGTGCCCTGCCGCCCTTGCTCGGGTACCACAGCCGGGCATGGAAGCTGGCGGACTCGTTCCAGCCGCCGGGGATGGTGGGCTTGTAGGTCAGATAGGGCAGCTCCGCATCGGGAGGGATGTTATCTTCCAGATAGCCCGGGATGCCAAAGCCGTTGAAAAACGCGTTCAGCGCCCTGTTGATGCTCTCAGACGGCCCCATTACGGCAGCACCGCCTTTTTGCACTGCACGGCCCGCAGGCCCATGCCGGATTCCGGCGGGGCTTTGGTTTCGTCTGCTGCGCTGGTGATCTGGAAGGTCTGGCCGTCGCTCACCCGCTTGATGTAGTCCGGGAAAGCCAGCGGCACGCCGGCGCTGACCAGCAGGGTGTAAGTAGATGCCGTGTCTGCCTGCTCTGCCACCTGTGCTTCCACGGTGGTGTCGTGGCGCTCCACGGCTTCAAACTCGGGGCCGTCAGTCCAACCGGACACAAAGCCGCCCACGCCGTCCGGCTCATAGCTGCGTGTCTGAAAGCAGAATTTTTTGGTGAAGCTCTGCATCACGGTGGATGCAGTGAACGGATTGACCATGTCACATCTTCCTCCACTGATTGATCTCGGATTTATAGCGGGTCTTGCCGTCTGCTGGCAGTCCGTCCGTGCCTGTAGCCATCGTGCCGGACCAGCCTGCAAAGGACTGGGACACATACACGCCGCCTGCCGGGAGCGCCTTGTCGTATGCTTCGATTTTTTCAGCCAGCGCCACAAAGTCAGGCGGCACGCGCATGGGCTGCACTGTCCCAGTGAATGTCTCGGCGGTCAGGTCGCCGTCCCCGGCCTTGTGCACGCCGTCGTTGAAGATGGACCCGCACACAAGGAAATACTGCCCCGGCACTACCCCGGCGGGCACGGTGTCCGGCTCAAAGGCAAACTCCCCGGCAATGGGGTCGTCTGCCCGGTCAAAGAAATTGTGCGTCAGTGCGCACAGCTCAGGGACGGTCATACAGAGTCACCTCTTCTTATTTCCCGGTGACTTCAGCGGCGGCCACGGCGGGCTCGGTGTTGGACGTGCCGACGGTCACAACTGCAATGCCGTCCAGGTACTCCGCCCACAGCTTCATGCCCATGATGGCGTAGGTCTCGCCCGTGGCGTTCTTGTAGTTGCCCTCGGCGTGGTAGCCGATGAGGTTCGTCTCGCCCGCCACGGTATAGGACAGGCCCAGCTTTGCAAAGTCGCTGTCAGCGGGGTCAACATAGTAGAGATCAATGTTCTCCACAGGGACAGCAATAACCTGCTTCTGGGCAATGTAGGCATCGGGCAGCAGGAGCAGGGTGGAATAGCCGAGGAAATTCTTGACGTAGGACAGGCCAAACTCGGTCTGTACGGTGATCTCCTTGTCACCCAGATAGTCGTAGAAGTCCATGATGTTGGCAAAGCCCACGACCTCGGTCACATCCAGGTTGTCGTTTGCAAAGCGCTTCAGAACCGCGCCCTTTGCGATAGCCAGAGCACGCTGCCAGGTCTTCTGGGTGCCAACCAGCTTGCCGGTCTTGAGGAAAGTGTAGAAGTCGGTCAGGACCTTTTTCTGCAGCTCGTTGCGGAAAGCGGTATCGGTACGCTCCACGGCCACCTCAGCGCCGTACTTGGCGACGGCTTCGATGGTCACAGCCTTTGCGTACTTCTCCATAGTGATGTCGCCATAGGCCACAGGCTCGACCTTGGTCTTGGTCAGGGGGATGTCTTCGCCCTCACCAACGGTTGCGCCGCCCTGCAGGCCGCCGTCAACGGTCGCCTTGTAGGAGACCAGCTTGGTCCCGGGTGCCTTGCGGATGGGGCGCATAATGCCCAGAATGGTACGCAGAGCGTCCCAATTCTTCTGGAACTGGGTCACGAAGTCGATTTCGCGGATGGAAGTAGAAAACTGGGCGGTAGTAGTCATATTTTCGGGTGCTGCCATGTGTTACTCCTTTGCTGCAAGCCCGAACGCTTCAGGGTTGGCCGCAATGGCCGCCTGGCGCTCGGTTGCGTCTTTGATGTTGATGATCTGTTCTTTGGTCATTTTGGAGCCGGTGTTTGTGGGCGGGGTGTCCACCTTCGCGCCGGTGGTGGTCGTGGTGCCTACGAAGTCGCTCCAATCAGCTTTCAGGCTGTCGGCGTGCTTCTTGGCGTCTTTGACTTCGCCCTTTTCGTCCAGCTCCAGTTTGTCGATATCCTCGCCGGACAGCCGCACAACGCGGTCAGCGTACTTGTCCAGCACCCCGGCTGACTTCAGCAGCTCCCGAAACTTTGCTTCCTTGGCTGCGTGGGCGTCTTTCTTGGTCTGCTGGGCCTTGTAGTCGGTCAGCGCCTTTTCAGCGGCCTGCTTGCCGCCGTTGGCTGCATCCCGGTCTTTCTCGGCCTGTGTGCGGGCTGTTTTTTCTGCATCCAGCTGGTCCTTGAGTTCGTCCGTCTCCTTGTGCAGGGCGTCCAGAATGGCCTTGGCCTTGTCATCGTTGGAGGTTTCGGGGTTCTCCAGAATCGTGCGGATGTCAGTTCTTTTGAGTGCCATGTGATAGTCCTTTCTGCCCTTGCTCGGGCTGCCATGCTTGGCAATAAGGTGTATTTTCCGGACGTGCTGCCGGTGTGGTTCCGCTTGCAGGGCTCGAACCTGCACATGCCCGGTTATGAGCCAGGAGCACTGCCAGTTGTGCGAAAGCGGCATAAAAAAGCGGCTGACGCTGTGCGCCAACCGCTGGGTATTTAGTTTTTGCGTGCAACTTTTGTGATGCATTCGACCGCCCAAAACTTCGCTTCCTGCAATTTTGTCATGCACAGGCTTTTTTCACGGCTTTCAGGAAGTGCGTCAAGCTGCGTTGCAAGCTCAAGGAAAAGGTCTTCTACCTCGCAGTGCGCCGTTTTCACATCATCGGGCAGGAATTTTTCTTTTGGGGTCTTGAACATTTTCTCCAAATCCATGTTTATACCTCCTTGCTTCCTTCTTCCACCGCGATCTCTCGCAGCTCGTCAATGTGATCTTCCACCGCCGGGCGCAGGAACGGGCGGGGTGCCATACCGCGGGTAAAGTGCCACTTGCCGTTGAAGTCTTTCCAGACCCACGGCGTTTTGCGTCCGTTGCCTTTCTCGGCAAAGATGCCCGTGCCAAGCTCCACGTAGACGCTGTAAAACAGGTTGCTGCCGATGGTCACGGTCTTTTTTGCAAGGTCTACGGCGTAGGTCAGGCTCTGCTTCAGCGCGCCGCCCACATAGCCCTCAATATGGGTGCTGTTCTCTTCTCCGGTGGGCACAAGCAGCTGGGCGTAGTCCTGCACCAGCATGCCCCAGCGGGTCAGCACCCGCTCCGCCCACGCTTCCAGCGCTTCATGCAGCTGCGGGGTGTTGTCGGTGAATTTGATGTCGTATTCAAATTTCATGGTGTTTATCCAGTTCTACGCTTTTCTCAAATTTTGAAAGATGCTCGGCAAAATCTTTTGAGCGCTTTTCTCCCAAAATCGGATATAACGATTCAACTCCATCTCTTTTGAGGTTTGCGCCCAAAAATATAGCGGCCATAATCGTTCTTAAAACGGTTTCTTCATCGTTCATGCTGATGTTCTCCATCAAAAGATGACAATAAAAGGTGCAATTCTTTTAATTCGTTTGACAACGCAACTACCCTTTTTCTGTCCCAGCCCATATTTTCAAAATGATAGCCTTTCAAAAGCATAAAATCTTTCAATTCTTCTGCAATGTCAGCCATTTTATAGCACTGGTATCTTTGGTAGCTCATAAATCATGCCTTACAAATTAGCCTTTCCAACCTTTTTTGTAGTAGGTTTCCACTTTGAAATCCAGACCGAGACGCTGCATTTTCTTTTTGGACATGTAATAACTGACCGTGTGATGAATTGCTGTTGCATTTGCATTTGCGGCTGGTTTTGCAACAACGTGATACCCGTAATCTTCCATCTGCTTTAAGGCTTTCTTTTCCTGTCCCTTTGCAACCTCAAGCCTAAATTCATTGATGTTGTGATTTTTCAGGTAGTCCCATTGCTGACTTCGTTTCATGCTTACAGGCCGTTTATCGCCTTCAAGAACGTCAAAGCCTTTATTCCAAACGCATACATTTTCGCTCAAATTGATAAATGCGCGAGCTCCATCTTCATTTGCGGAGTAAGTACGCACCCCGTCTTTGCCAACGGTAAAAAGCTCTTTTTCTTTTGCGCCAGCTCCACCACCGCCGCCCGCTCTCGCAGAGCTGCCCGAACCTCGTTTACTCACGGTAGTGCCTCCTCTCGTATTGAAATGGCTTGATTTTGGTCACGTTCCAGTCAAATTCTGCCGGACACTTGCCGTACCACAAAATGCCGCTGGGTTGCAGCACTTCCAGCGCCTTGCGGCAGTGCTTGGCAAAGCATTCTGCTTCGTATGGGTCAGACTGTGTGCCGTGGCTGGAAATGCTCACGATGGCGTTTCTTGGCTCTCCATCAAAGCACCAGTCATAACTTTGCTCACCGCACCAGCAGAGCGTTGGAATAACATGGATGCCGTGCGCTTGCCAGTATGCCGCCAGCCAGTGCTTTTTATAGTGCATAAAAAGCTGCACAGCCAGCGGCATATCGCTGTATAAAGAAAAATCCGGCGAACATACCGCGCCAAACTGCTGCAAAAGCGGGATGTACTTGTCCGGATTGTTCCAGAACCGTTCAAATTGGTAATCGTCCTTGTAAAAATGCACGCCCTTTGTGGCCTTGTCTTTGGCGGTCAGCGCATAATTGACCGGTATCCATTCCAGCTTGTCAATGCGGATGTCCGTTTCAGGCTTGATGATAGGGATATGGAACTTGCCTTGACCCGGAAAAATCATCTTTTCGGTGTTTTCCATCGGCAGAATCACGGTTCATCCCTTCTTCCTCTTGCGTTCTTCCGCCCACCACATCTGTTCTTTCTCCTTGCCGCCTTTGGATTTATACCACTCGGTGTAATCCATGACGGGCGTGGTCTTTTTGACCCGCACCATGATGGGCCTTCCTTTTTCGTCCACCTTGCCGCTGTCTTCGACCACAGGCACGTTGTCGATTTGCCTTGCATTTTGCCGGGGATACTTGCCCAGCGCAGAGGACAGCACACAGCGGCAGTGGTAGACCATCTCCGGGGCAGCGTTTGGGTCGCCGGGGCGCTGAATCTCGTAACCCATGACCTTGAACGGCTCGTCAAGCTCTGACGTCTGCTGGTCCAGCAGGCGATGCATCTCACGGGTGCGGTAGTCGTGGGTGGAGTTCCAGCGCTTTTTGACCTCGATGCCCAAAGCCTGGGCGTTGCGCATCTGCTGCAAAGCCCCGGCGTTCTGGGCGCTGGTAAGGGCTGTGATGGCGTTGTTCATGGCCCAGTGTATCTCCGTGTCAGCCATACCGTTGACAGCCTGCACGGCGATGTCGTGGACGCTCTTGCCCTGCACGATGCCCTGCATGACGTAGCGGTTGAAGACCCGGGCATCATAGGTGCAGTTGCTCTCGCTCTTGATGCGCTTGTTGGGTACCATGCGGGGGTTCTCTTTCAGCAGCAGCTTGACCGCCTCGGTGTTGTACAGTGTCAGCCCGAACGTCACGCCTGCGGCCTGTTCCAGCTCGTAGAAAGCCCAGTTTGCGCCAAAGGAAAAGATATTGTACTGCTCATCCCGGGCCAGCTTGTAGGCTGTCTCTTGGGCTGTGGTGCAGGTCTGGGTGATACCGTCCAGCTTCTGGTGCATCAAATCGGACTGGAAAACCTGATTTTGCAGCCAGATGCGGTAATCGTCCTCGGTGATCTCACCTGCATCCAGCTGCGCCCGCTTGCGCTCATCCAGTTGCTTATATTTTGTAAGAAACTCGGTGAGCTGGTCCTGCATCTCCCGGCGGGCAGTGCCGTACACTCGCAGGATACGGCGGCGCAGGCGGTTCAGCTGACGGGTAGAAATGCGGTCACGGTCGGTCATAAGCCCATCACAAGCTTTGCAATATTACCGATAAACGAACTCACGCCACAGCCAAAGAAAAAGCCAACAACTGCGGCGCAAATATCACGTTTCAGCTGTTTCATCGTCGTCCTCCTCGTCCGTGGTCTCCCTCGTTGCGCTCTCTGCCATCAACGCAGCTTTGGCCTGCTCCTTCTGCTCCGGGGTCAGGTTGGGCAGCAGGTCGATTGCCATGTCCTGACCGATGATGGGCGCTTCAGAAATCACCATGCTGACCTGTTCGGCGGTGTTGGTGATCTTGCTGCGGTTGAATGTCGGCATGGCGTTGTCAAATCCCGCCAGTGCGCAAATCTGCCGGATAAACGGCTTGATCTGCGCCTCAAAGTCGTCCGCGTTCTGGTTCAGGGGTTCATAGGCTGCATCCAGATGGTCGTTGGTGCTGTCTGCGCTCACACAGTGCACGTCCAGACCGCCGAAGTCCTCATAGACCCGGGTGTGGAGCAGCTCCAGCAGGGTCTGCCGGGCCGTCACCGGGATCTCGTTGGTGTAGGGGGTGATCTTGCAGCCCTCGCTGGTGTCTGCGCCCGCAATGTGGTACAGGTTCAGCTTGGCAAGGAACTCCTGCAGCTCGTCGTCCGTCATTCCGTTGAAGTTCTCACACAGCCAGTAGATCTGCGCACAGTCCTGCAAGTCGTTGCAGAAGCCGGACATCACCAGATCCGTGTTGTCGATGTAAGCTTTCAGCCCCACAAGCGTGCTCTGGCGCAAGTCGGACCCCCACAGCGGCACAATGGGCAGGGCGCTGTAGTTTTCGCCCTCCACGCTTTCCAGCCCACCGCCGGGTGTGGTGACGGTCACGCTCTTGTATGCCCGCTTCTTGACCGTCACCTTTATGGTATTGTCAATTTGACTTTCCGTGTATTCGGTGAAGCCGTCCAGCTCGTACAGGATATAGTGCATATCCGTGTCAGGATTCAACCGCCAGAAGCGCACACCCGCCTGCAAAAGGCCTGTTTTTTCATCGTACAGGGGTGCAAACTCGGTCAGCTTGAAAATCACCAGATGGTCGTTGTTCCAGAAGCCAAAGCTCTCGCCGTGGATCAGGGCGAAGTATCCGGCCTTCTGGATCTGCTCGTCAAAGTTCTGCCCCAGCTTGTCCTTATCCACGCCATCGTCCGCAAAGACCACGCCGTTGCCGAGGGAGTAGGTTGCCCGCTGCTTGTTGAGCCGCCGGAAAAGGTTGCTCTTGACCATATCGGGGCGCGGGGTGTCCGGCTTGGTATTTTTGGACAGGCGTTTCAGCATCAAAGCGTAGGTCTGCGAAAAGCGTTCCGCGCCCGGGTTCTTCTGTGCATCGTACAGGTCGGCATCCAGCGCCATCTTGTAAGGCCCGGAAGCGCAATGCTGCTGCACGAACCACCGGATGAAATCAGGCTGTTCCCCGGCGGCTTTCGCCTGTTGAAAAGTCTGGAATGTGTATACAGTGCTCAAAATCAATCCCTCAGTTTTACAAGGCGCTTTGTGCGCACGAAATAGCGGATAGCGTCCATGCAGTGGTCGTTGACCTTCAGCACGGTGTCGTCTTTGTCCGGGTCCCAAGCGTACACGCCGAACTCTTCCAGCGTGTGCTTGCAGTCTTTGTAGATCTTCAGCCGCCCGGTCTGCAGCATGGTCTGTACGTCCAGAATGCCGCTCAGAACGTCGTTGTTTGCGGGGGTCTGGGTGAATCCGTTCTTGCGCAGCTCTGTAATCAGGGGCAAAGCAGAGGGGTCAACAATGACCCTTTCCGGCTTGAGCCAGTTCAGCCATGCCTTGAGGTCTGCAACGTACTCGCCCACGGTCTTTTGCCTTTTCTGCTCTCGTCCGCTGTAGTAATACTCTCGTGTGACGATCCAACAGTCTGCATCTGCCTGCTTCTGGATCAGCAGAAAAACCGTTGCGTTCTGGGTACCAAAGTCGCACGCCACGTAGGCGCTCTTTGGTGACAGCTCCGGCAGCACATCAACGACGTGCTTTTTGCGGTCGAACATGTCATAGACAAGGCCCTCCGCCACCGTCCACAGGCCCAGAATGTAGCGCTGATAGAAAACGCCGCTGTACTGGCTGTGGTATCTGGCTTTGATGTCCTCGGAAAGTGACAGGTTGTCGTCCATCGTGAAATGGAGATACATCATCTTACGGGAGCGGCACTTGCGCACCCACTCAAGATAAAACCAGTGCTGCGGGCTGCCCGGGTTGCAGTTGAACCAGAACTTTGACCCGGTGACAGAGCATCGAGCCGTGGCCTGATTGACGAAGCTTTGCGGCATCAGGGCCACTTCATCGAAGAATGCCCCGGCAAGGGTGATGCCCTGGATCAGGTCTTGGCTACTCTCGTCCTTTCCGCCGAAAAAGTAAAATTCGTTGGTTTTGCCGCCCTTGCTGACGGTCATGCAGTTTTCTGCCCTGTGTTCCTTGACGCTGTAGCCCCGGGCCGCAAGCTGCTGCTTGAGCGTGCCCAGCACATTGCGCCGGAAGCTGGCAATGGTCTTGCCGCACATGGCGAACTGTTGGCCGTTGTAGCAGGTCATGCCCCACTGGACAAAAGAAAAGCTCATGGCAAAGGTCTTGCCGGAACGGATAGCTCCGTCTGCGATGATGCCGTTGTAACCGCTGTATGCGCTCTGCGGTGCCCACCAGCTCAGGACCTGCTTTTGCCGCTGACTGAGGGCTTTCCATCGAAAACCGTTACTTTTCCGCATGGTCGTCCTCTTCCTCCGGCAGCATATCCGCATCATCCGGCGGGCTGAGGTCTGCGGCAGCGCTCAGGGCTTTCAACAGGCCATCGTCCGGGATATCCGTTCCGCTCTGGTCTCCCAGCATCGCAAACTTGTCCACGATGGTGCCAAAGGCGGTGGACAGCTGCGGCAGCGTCGCTTCTGCGATTTTGTCAGGGTCTGCCATCGCCTGCAGGTACAGCCCAAGAAGATCCTGTGCTTCCCCGCGTTTGCTGTCCAGATACGAAAGCATGTCCTGCGTGTTCTGCTCTTTTTTTAAGGCGCACAAATCCGCACACTTTGGATTATCTTTCACGATTTTCCGCACGGTGCTTTCTGCCACGTCGTTCAGCTTTGCGGTTCTGGTGTAGCTCTGCAGCTGCACATAGTCAGCAACGATCTTCTTTTTTTGCTTATCTGTCAGCCGCTTCGCACCCAAAGCCACCACCTCTCTAAACTCGCGCAAAAGAAAAACCGCCCGGAAATCCGAACGGTCAAAGTATCAAATTAAGCCGCCAGCTGGATTCGAACCAGCACCCACGTGCCCCCGCCGGGGCTTGGTTAAATGCCTCGGATGTGCCGGGTAGTAAACTAGCAACGTGGTGTCACCAACGTGGTCCCGCCTTAAATGGGCGGCGCTCTGCCTATTGAGCTATGACGGCATATAAGCAGCGCCCGTGCATTCAGTGCGTTGGACAGGCGTCAAACGGTGGGCGCTGCTGCATCCGGAGCTTTCGCGGCCAGATGCCCCGCTATACAAATGCGCCTGCGCCCGTGCCTGCGCATCGTCTGGCATTCCCGGCAGATTTCGAGCCTGCAACCTCCGGTTTTGGAGACCGGTGCTCTACCGATTGAGCTACGGGAATACAAAAACCGCCCTTGGAATCGAACCAGCCGTGTCTACACACACGCGCCGCGCTCCAAATTGCGCTCGGGCGGCCATATAAAAACAGCTCCGGTTCGCCGCCGGGGCTGTTGGTTGGCGCACATCCTGCCAGGAAAGCTACACCTTGACATGGATTCTAAGGCCTTTTCTCGGCACGGGAGGTTACACGTGCGGCCTTGCGGGTTGTCTAGTCCATGCGCCATACGGCGCGAGATTGCGGAGTCGAACCGCTCCCGGTTCCTTCCGGACTCAGAGCCGGACTTCCCAGATCTCGCATAGAAGCAGCGCGAAACGTGAAGAGAGAACAAAAACCTGCAAGCTTGAAAGGAGGAAGAGGAAAATGTCAAGAAGGGACACGTTTCGGAGGCTGCGTGGCAAGCGGCCACCGCTTAGCGCTGAACCGCTTATTAGAATAATACATCTAAGCTTACAGACTTGAAAAGAGCTGACCCCTGCCAAAATCACGCCGTGTTTTCTTGTGCATGTTGTACACTTTGCACGTCAGAAAGCTCGTCCCATATCTCAGCCAAAGCCATGCACCCGCGTTTGATTCGCCTGTAAATCACATCTGCGCCGCATACGCCGACTTCTTTTGCGATTTCTTTGTGAGACTTTCCCGTGACATAGTGCTCGCAAATCGCTTCGGCGCATTCAGGCTCGGCTATCAGGAAGTATGCCCGCCGGGTGGCTTCGATGCGCAGATTGCACAGGTCAGTTTCCATCCGCTGAAGCTGTCGGCGCTCGGTGTCCAGCTGCTCTACAGCAAAACCTACCTTGTCCCCATTGCCACAACCAGCAGGCATTCCGCTCAGGCTCTGGGTGCATTTTTCTGCCACGTCCCGGATGCGCTGTATTTTTTGCTTCTGGACTTCGATAGTTGCCGCAAGGTCGCGGCACTGCTGGAACCACGCCTTGACGGTCTGGTAGTCCGCGCAGCTGTCAGGCTTTGGCGTTTCGGTGTCAGGCGTCCGTGTGTGGATCATTGATTTCCTCCTTTTCGCTACAAGAAACGATTTCAAAATAGTGCGTAGCCATTCCAAGTTCTTGCTCAATGTCGCTTCGGATGCTCTTATCGTCCTCGTCTGCTTCGGTTTCAAGAACAAGGTAAATTCGTTTTTTCATGCTCTATCTCCAGTCTCTTTAGCAGTCCATCCACGTCATCCCGGTGATGGATTTAATTTCATTTGCTCTTGCTCCGCAGAACGGGCACGGTTTGCATTTTGTCGTGATATGCGCTTTCAAGGTTCTTTCTCCATTTCTTCAATCTCGATTTCCACCCTTGGATTCTTCCGGTCAATCTCCACTCGGCTGCCATCGTGGGCGGCAACGACCTTGCTGTTGTCGTCCTCCAGCACGCGGGCCTTTACCAGTATATCTGTTGTAGCCTCGATGAGGTTCGCCAGATCGACCCGGCGGGCAGTTTTCATGTAATACACGCACCTCACATTCACGCGGGCAGAAATGGGGCTGCGCGGCCTTTTTATCTGCCGCAGGCATCCGGCCTCATAATCCACGTAAGCCTTGCTGGGGGCCACGAACGGGGCCCCAGAGCGCGTGCGGAGAATGCGGGCGGAATTTTTTTTGGTGCGCGGGTCGCCGTAAAGGGTCAACTTCATGAGACGTGCTCCTTCAGCCACTCGATGCTCATGTCGTGGTCGATAAACATGAACGTAAGCCAATGGTCGCGGGCAAGCCCCATGTAGGTGTAAATCAACTCCATATCATCCTCGGAAAAATCGGTATCCAGAAAAGCATTGATGCCGTCCCGCATGGCTTTGTGGAACTTTCGGTTTCTCCACTCCTGTGAATATGGCGCGGTTTTGAATGCCGCCCGCGAAAGCCATTCCAGCACTTTGGCCTTAATGGCATCTTCCGTCCCGATGTTTTCCAGAATAATAAACTGGTTCGTCCTCGGATGGACTATAAGCTCATTCCGGTCAGTAACATAACTGCCCGGAAAGCACCTCTGGAGCTTGGCAATTGATTTTTCAATGTCGGTCATTTTTTCATCATCCCCTCCATTGCCAGCTGCTCGCACTGCTTTTCAGCTTCGCGGCGCTGCTGGTCATACTCAAAGAGCATATCTGCGTACTCACTTCCCACCCGTCGGATGGCCGTTTCCAGCATCTCTGTCACAAGGTCGTGGTACTTGTCCGAGCCCTTGCGGCTGTTCTTGGCAGCTTCCCGGGCTTCCCACAGGTCTGTCAGCTTGTCCCGCTTGTCAGCGGGGATTTCGCCATAGCCGTAGGCATCCTGGATAGATCGGAAGAGCGTCGTGTAGGGAAAGAGTGTAGATCTCGGGGGTCGCCG